>JACLAC010014456.1_pt1 | contig 16517 bp, 13 predicted proteins | sample 8027881 | NCBI WGS metagenome assembly JACLAC01 (sample SAMN15725517, study PRJNA655200) | protist metagenome | isolation source: fluorescence activated cell sorting (FACS) single amplified genomes of... | place: Spain: Blaines Bay Microbial Observatory, Mediterranean Sea | collected 2016-01-19
GTGAATATTGAAAAGTATCATCACGGTCACTTACGCGAAGCGCTCATCAATGAAGCCTGTCAACAGATCGAGCAGGAGGGTGCGACCGCACTGAATTTAAGCAAGCTAGCCCAAAAAATTGGGGTCAGCCAACCAGCTGTGTATCGCCACTTCCCCAATAAGCAAGCTCTCGCTATTAGTGTTGCCCAGAGAGGGTTTGAACAACTTGCCGAAGCCTTGCAAAAAACGACTCAGAATGTAGAAAGTGATGCTTTTAAAGGCATTAAAGCCATTACGAAAGCGTATGTTGAATTTGCACTAAATAATCCAGAAATTGCTCGCCTGATGTTCAGCATGAAGGAACGGGTGTCTGACCCTACACTACAGAATGCTTCGTCATCAGCAGCAGTGCCTATATTTGGCATAGTAGAAGCAGCCAAACATTGCGATTGTCTGCGGAATAACGATGTTGTACAAGCAGTACGGATTATTTGGGCTGCCATACATGGGCTAGCAATGCTCCTCATGGATGAGCAATTTCCCTCCGTGACCCAATCACCCGATCGATTATCAGAACATATTGAAGCAACAGCAAGAGCGCTACACATTGGGCTATTTGTTATGATAAGTATTCCTGTAAAGAGCGAAAACCCATTATCTTTCATTCAAAATCAGGCGATTTCAGGTGTCCCTAAAGTCATATTTAGCTAATTATGAGACAGTTCATATTACTTCTATCTTCTATCCCGTTACTGGGTGTTGACCGTAATAAGGTACTACTTCAGTCCAATGAGAATGTTTTCCCTGTTGCCAATCAGCGTATGCTAAATCTAATACATTAGTTACGGTAGCAGCAATATTATCTTCAGCAACAATTAATTGATAGGGAAATGGTAAATCTTTTAAAGTTTGCTGCCAAACTTCTTGAGTCATTAGCGTATCTGCCAAATATGTCTGAAGTCCCTGACTACTAGATTGATAAATTGCTACAAATAGTTGTTCTCTTCTGGCATCCATCTGTACAGCGAGTAAGCGTTCGCCTCCAATCTTTTGCGCTGCTGCCACTGCTGCCAAATTAGAGATGCCGTATAAAGGAATATTTAGCTGTTGGGCGATAGTACGGGCAGTAACCACTCCTACACGAGTGCCCGTAAAGCCTCCTGGTCCTTTTGCCACGGCGATGAACTTGATATCTTGCCAAGCTTGAGGAGTCAGAATTTCTTGTAAATGGATGTGTAGTTGCGATGATAGACCTCTTCCCAAATCCCAAACGCGATCGCGACTGTCTCCAGCATAATTATTTATGGCTATTCCTAGTTGTGGTGTACTAGTATGAAGGGCGATCGCATATTTATTGTTTAAGTTCATGCAATAAGCAATGGCAATAATTGATGTTCAATGATTAATCATAAAGGAAATGGCTGTAGCAAATCTCGAATCGACAAGACCCCCTTTAGCTAAAGTTACTTTCAAGCAATGGTTAAAGCGAAATCTTTTCAGCACATGGTACAACTATATCTTGACTGCTGTTAGTCTGTGCTTGATTTATTGGCTAGCCTCTAACCTAATCACCTGGGCGTTTTCTCAGGCACAGTGGCAGGTAATTGAAGCTAACTTTCGTTTGTTCTTCGTCGGTAGATATCCTGTAAAAGATCTTTGGCGTGCTTGGGTAACGTTAGGAATTATTGTCGGTTTGGCAGGAATTTCCTGGGGAGTATTCGCTTACGAAGCCGCAACGCTATTTAATCGACGTATCTTAATTATTTTAGCCATAGTTGCTGCTACCTGCTTTGCCGTTGCCATACCATCAGGTATTCGATCGAGCCTTATCTTAATTGGAATGCTGCTGTTATTAATTGTAGCTGCACTTGTAGGCAAGCAAATAGGTCAAAAATTTCCCAATCTTAGTAGCTGGTTACCTTTACTGTGGTTACTGGCTTTTAGTTTTAATATCTGGCTACTGTTAGATAGCAACAGCGTAAGACTAGACCGAGTGAGTGGTTTGATGCTAACTATTCCCGTAGCGATTACCAGTATCGTGCTGTGTTTTCCCTTTGGGGTACTGCTAGCGTTGGGAAGACAAAGTAATTTACCCGTTATTCGCTGGTTATCCATTGCTTATATCGAACTAGTTCGTGGCGTTCCTTTAATTACGATTATCTTTATGGCACAGGTGATGTTGCCTCTGGTATTGCCTCCCGATATGCGACTAGATCGAATTGTTAGAGCGATCGCGGGTTTTACAATTTATAGTGCTGCCTATCTAGCGGAAAATGTACGGGGTGGTTTACAGGCTATTCCTCGCGGACAGGGTGAAGCTGCTAGGGCATTAGGCTTAAATCCCGTTTATACTATGTGCCTGATAATTCTTCCCCAAGCCCTTAGAACCGTAATACCTAGTATGGTTGGGCAGTTTATTTCTTTATTCAAAGATACATCTTTACTGGCGATCGTCGGTTTAACTGATTTATTAGGAATGTCCCAGTCAATTATTGCCAATCCCAAATATTTAGGACGTTACGGAGAAGTATATTTATTTGTCGCCACAATTTATTTTATTTGTTGTTATGCCATGTCGTTAGCCAGCAGAAAATTAGAAAATCAACAGAGATAATGCGATCGCTCTTTCAGTTAAAAGTCAACACTTGCTACTTCCGTACGGGCGAATCGCTATTCGCCCCTACTTACGAACCAATAACTCTGATCTCTCTTAATTTAACTGTGTACGACTAAATTACCAAGGATTGCCGATGACGGTAAATCCTGCCCAATAAAAAGGATGGGTAAAGTCCTGAACTTCTGCATTCAAGCTGTCAGCAGGAAGATCTACATCTACATCTAAACCTTGTAACTTAGTTCCTTTTATCCAAACCTTCCGATTTAACATACTCATTTGAGCTTGCCTTAAAGCTTGAGATTTAATCGGTGTCGATCGCAACTGTTCGTAAAATTTACTCATCAACATAACCGTTCCCGTATCATTGATTCTCCACAAACTAGCCAACGCCGATTTGACTCCCGCTTGCATCGCTAATCCCGCAAAACCAAATTCGGCATCTTCATTTCCTAAAGCCGTATCACAAGCACTAAGAACTAATAAATCTACTTCAGGAATCTCTAAGTTTAGATCTGCCAGTTGTTTTAAATTCAATTTGCGATCGCTAAACTGGATAAAAGAGTTTTCGGGCGCACCAGGATAAAACCCAGAGTGGGTAGCAAGATGAATAATATCAAATCCTTGCTGATGGGCTTTTAGTAAATTTTCAATTGTAAAATCTCCCTCGTCTATTACCAGTCCCGACCAAATTTTTGGCACAATCGTGTTTAACTCAATGTTAACTCCTGGCAATGATGGTAGATTATCGAATTCTGATGTTCCCATCGCTAAAACCTGGCGATCGCTTACAGCTTTATAACTAGTATCAGTAAGACTAAAAGCAGGTATCCGAGCTAAATTATATTTCTCCATCACAAATTTTTCACCATCATGGAGTGCTGCGAAGGGAAGAGAACGTAAATTAGGTCCAGTACAGAGTAACAGAGTATCAATTTCTTCCGCTTCCAAATATGGTTCTAAAGGCTCGAACATCCATTGATAAATAATCCTGGCGGGCGGTAAATAATTGAGAGATTGGCGATCGGCAATTGCTGCTGCTAGTTCCTCAATTCTCAAAGCAAGCCTTTTTCGATTTCCACCCCAAACCTTTTTAGTGACAAATTGTTCACCTGGGGTAATTAACATCAGCTGTAAAAAATCATCTTTAGGCACAGCCCAGATGACCGCTGGCTTAATTCCCGCCTGTTGACTGACTTCGGCTAGACGTTCGGAAATTTGCTTTGCTGAGCGTGAACTGCTAGAAAAATTACGATTAAAGTAACTCTCATAATCATTCTCCCACTTCTCTTCTAGCTTCCCAATCATTTGGGAAAATTTTTCTAGATCCGCTAAATCTATTTTTTCTCTTTGCTGAATAATATTTTCATTTTCTGAAGAAGTTTTGGAATGTATCGGATGAGCATTTACTAAGATGATGCAGAATGCTAATAGCCCAGCAAATAATAAATATTTAAAAGTATGATATGCTTTTAAGGCTTTTCTCAAGCTGTTTCTATACATAAATATTAATACTCTAATATTTTAAATTTTAGTCAAATAATTTCGATCGATATAGACTCTAAAGATGATGGTAAATCGTCAAATCTATTTACAGTATTCGATCGACCGATGCAAATTGCTTTAGCGGGAAAATAATTTTCACAGCAATGCAACACAGTCTTTTGAGAATTTCTGCTCGAGGAGTATAAATATTGAGGAGAATTTAGCTTCTTTTGCAATCTAATTTCTGACATTGCATAACTAGAACCTAGTTTTCAATTTTGGACCCACCGCGATCGCACTCGATCATTTAATAACTGTACCACGCCTAATGTTCGGTTCTGGCTGTAAACTTATTCTTCACTTTTAAGTAGAAAATTGCGACGTCGAACCATTTAAGCCGATAATTAAGTATAGGTAACTATACTTGGTTGTCCAGGGAAAGCGATCGCGTGCTAAGAGGAAATATTTTAATGTTAGATACACAGTCGGTTTTAGAAGTATTACGTCCGGTACAGGACCCCGAACTACAAAAAAGTCTTGTCGAACTGAACATGATTCGCAACGTTGAGGTAGATGGAGGAAAAGTAAGCTTTACTTTGGTATTAACTACTCCTGCTTGTCCGTTGCGCGAATTTATTGTTGAAGATTGCCAAACTGCGGTGAAAAAGCTTCCAGGAGTAAAAACTGTAGAGGTAGAAGTAACGGCTGAAACTCCCCAACAAAAAACTTTACCAGACCGTACTTCGGTTGCTGGAATCAAAAATATTATTGCCATCTCTAGCGGAAAAGGTGGTGTAGGTAAAAGTTCTGTAGCTGCTAATGTTGCAGTTGCCCTAGCTGCCAAGGGTTCAAAAGTTGGCTTGTTAGACGCTGATATTTACGGTCCCAACGCCCCTAACATGTTTGGCTTATCCGATGCTAAAATTGCCGTCAAACAGGGCAGCAATGGCGAAATATTAGAACCTGCATTTAATCATGGCGTCAAGTTGGTTTCCATGGCATTTCTCATCGATCCCGATCAGCCCGTCATTTGGCGTGGTCCGATGTTAAACGGTATTATCCGCCAGTTTCTCTATCAGGTAGAGTGGGGCGAACTAGACTATCTAATTGTCGATATGCCTCCTGGTACGGGAGATGCTCAGTTAACTATGGCACAAGCTGTACCGATGGCAGGGGCAGTGATTGTCACTACTCCTCAGACCGTATCTCTAATTGATGCTCGTCGTGGTTTAAAAATGTTCCAGCAGTTAGGGGTAAATTTGTTGGGAATAGTGGAGAACATGAGCTATTTTATTCCCCCCGATATGCCAGAAAAGAGCTACGACTTGTTTGGTTCTGGCGGTGGCGAAAGAACCGCCCAGGAACTAAATGTTCCGCTGCTAGGCTGTGTTCCGTTAGAAATTGCCCTGCGTGAAGGAGGCGACAACGGGATGCCGATTGTAGTTACCGAACCCGAATCTGCTTCTGCTAAAGCTTTAACGGCGATCGCCGAACAGATTGCTGCCAAAGTTTCGGTTGCTGCATTAGCATAGGAAATCTGAGTCTAAAAGTTAAAGCCCTTAGTGTATAAAGATTACAAGAAAGCGATTTCTTGCTAAATTAGCGATTACCCTCTGGGTACGCATCGCGATCGCTTTTTGGTGCTGTTTGAGTTCAACTATCCATTATCTAGCGTGGTTCCCTCTGCCAAACGCATTCCATTGACAAAATCCCATCCAGATTGAGAACGTTTACCTGCCAGCTGCACCTGTTTGAGAAGCAATAACCCAGACCCTGTTTGCACCACGGCACCGTGGTTCTTGATATTTTTGACTATTTCTCCTGGTTTACCCTGAAGGGTCGCTAATTCAGAATACTGCTGTTTGAGGTTACTATATTCTTCTGGTAGCCGCTCGATTGTATCTGGAGTTAGGGGAACTGTAGCGGTAATCTTGAGCTTTTTGCCTGCCAAGGTAGCAAAGCAGTTGGGAAAAAAGCCTCTGATTCGATCGTGGATGGCGATCGCATCTTTTGACCAGTCGATGGCAAAGTCAGATTTTTCAATCAATCTGGCGTAAGTAGCCTGGTTATCGTCTTGAGGTGTAGGGGTAATTGCTTGTTGCTTTAGTTTGAGTAAAGTCTCGATTAATAAATCTGCCCCTTGGTTAGAAAGAGTAATTGCTAAATCGTTGGCATTATCTAATAATTTTATTTTCGTTTCCGCCTTAAGTAGCATATCTCCCGTATCCATCCCTACATCCATCAGCATGGTGGTAATTCCTGTTTGGCGATCGCCATTAACGACGCTCCATTGTATTGGCGCAGCACCACGGTATTGAGGCAATAATGAACCATGAACGTTGATACAGCCAAGCTGAGGCAGATCTAAAATCTCTGAAGACAAAATTTGTCCGTATGCCACCACTACAAAAGCATCTGCCCCTGTATTTTTGAGATTTTCTATAGTTTCGCGATCTTTTTTAATTTTGGCTGGTTGCCAAGTCGGCAAATTGTGTTCTAATGCTACCTGCTTGACTGCTGAAGGATAAATTTGGTTGCCGCGTCCTCTTCTTTTATCAGGTTGCGTTACCACCGCCACTACGCCGGTATCGGGATGTTCTAACAGTTTTTTGAGAGTAGGAACGGCAAATTGGGGTGTACCAAAGAAAACTATTTTCATATATATCCTGGAAATTCTAGTAGCTGTGAAGCGATCGAATAAACAAAAAATCTATTTAAAATTTATTACTTATTATCTATATCTTGTTTTGCAGAGCTAGTTGCTTCGAGCTGGTGTTCGTCTTTCGACTGATGTATTGGCAGCTCAAACCAGAAGGTAGTTCCGACACCTACTTCGCTATCAATATAAACTCGGCTGTTATGTTTTTCAATGATGTTTCTCACGATAGAAAGACCCAAACCAGTACCTTCTAAAGTATGAACGCGATTTTCTACTCTAAAGAAACGTTCGAAGATTGCTTCTTTATCTTCTGCGGAAATGCCTATACCTGTATCGGATACTTCAATTCTAACGGCTGGCTGATTTAAAGTATTAGATTCTGCACATGTTGGATATGCACGAACCGTAATAGATCCTGTATCGGTAAATTTGAGACTATTACCCACTAGATTAGTTAAAACCTGTAATAGCAAATCGTAATTACCTATTACCGACGGTAGATCCGAATCTATTTCTTGATGTAATGCGATTCCTTTATCTTTGGCATTTAATTGGCAAGTTCTTAAAGTCTGTTCGATTGGTTGAGTTAAGTCTACACCGCTCAAACTATAAGTACGAGATGATTCCAAACGGGATAAGTCTAAAACATCATTTACTAAACGAGTCAAACGATCTGTTTCGTGATTGGCGGTATCTAAAAACTCTTTACGCTGAACGTGAGTCAAATCTTCGCCATACTCAGAAAGAGTTTCAATGAAAGATTTGATGTTAAATAAAGGTGTTCTCAATTCGTGAGAGACATTACTGATAAACTGGCTTTTTGCCTCGTTTAATTCTACTTCACGAGTAATATCTTGCACCGTCATGGCAATTCCTTTAATGTTTTCGCTACCTCCATCGACAACTCTACTTAACAAAACGCGAATAGTTCTAGCTACGGGTTGGTTGAGAGTTACGCGAAATTCATCTCCTCCCGTTAAATGATGATGAGATTCTTCTAAAGACGGATCTAAAGTATGGGTTTCTGTGTCTACTTTGTTCTCAATCATTTGATAAAGAGGCTTAGTCAATTTGACGGTTAGTTCTGAAGGAAGACAGTGCAAAACATTGCTTCCGATTGCATCTTCTTCCCAGCCAAAAATGTTTCTCGCAGTGGAGTTGACTAAAATAATTCGTAGATTGAGGTCTATCAATACCGCACCATCGGCAATAGTAGAAACCAAAGTTTCCAGCTTAGCTTTTTCTGAAGTTAATTCTTCGATGTTTTGCTCTTCATAATTTTCTAGCTTCTCTGCCATCAAATTAAAGCTAGCAATCAATTCTCCTAATTCACCTCTAAGAGGCAGATCGATTCTCTGCTTGAAATTCTTAGCAGCAATATTTTTCACCCCCACCAAAAGCTCTTTTATCGGTCTGGTAATCATTAGAGCATTAAATACATTGCCCAAAATTACCATTGCCCAAATCGTAATAAATACGGCGATCGTGACATCCCTGGTTAAATTCGATGATGCTACAATTGTCGGATTGGGATTGATTCCTACGGCTAATACTCCTAAATATTGACCTTCGTGACGCAGAGGCACAAAAACATCGGTAACCTGTCCGTTTGGTGTCTGATGTTGTCGGACAAAAGGCAGTTCGCTATTGTGAGCATAGTCATCTGGTAACTGTATACGACGTTTTATCGTCAAAGAGTTTTGAACTTCTGCTTGGGAATAAGGAATGCCAAAAAAGATATTACCAAACTCATCAGCGTATATTATGTAGCGGATACTAGAGGTACTACGATAGAAACGAGTCGAAAAATCTGTCAAACCCTGCAGATCTCCTTCAGCTACTAAAGGCGCAGCATTAGAAGCAAGCAAAATACTTAAATCGCTACCAAAACGCGTATCGTTGATTTTAGATTCTAGTTGAATTGTATTAACCGCCCAAAAAGTCAAACTACTCATAATCAAGGAAACAACCAGGGTAGCTGCTGCCATTAGTTTTGTCTGGAGCGTAAACTCCGACCACCACAGGGCTATAATTTCTTTGATTTTGGCAAGAAAGGTCAACAAGGTAGGAAAGTAATAATAAATATTAAGTTACTTGAATTATAGTTTACCAACTGTGTCGTTAGATTAATAATCAACCTGAGAATTTATGCTTGGTAAGGATCTGTTTCTATTAAACTTCGTACCTCTTAAAAGCAATGTAGCGATCGCCTGACTTCCAAAAATAAGTCAAATTGCTTCGTCGTACGATAAACAAAATCCTGTAGACTTGTAAATTTGGCGATCGCCTGTAAGTTCAATCCAAACGTCGATACTGATGACCGATATCGCGACGATAATACATATTTTCAAACTGTATCGATTTTACTGCGTCATAAACAGTAGCGATCGCCTTTTCAAAATTAGCGCCTACAGCAGTAATACCCACTACTCTCCCACCATCAGTAACTACATTATCGCCAATTAATTTGGTTCCAGCGTGAAAAACAATTGCCCCTTGTTGAGTTGCTTTTTCGATACCAGAAATTGTTTTGCCCTTTTCATAAGCATCGGGATAACCACCAGAAGCAACTACTACACACACTGCGCTACCAGGTTTGTATTGGAAAGGTGGTAATTGCTCTAGTTTTTGCTCTACACAGGCAACCAAAATCTCATGCAGGTTAGTATCCAACAAAGGTAAAACCACCTGAGTCTCAGGATCGCCAAAACGACAGTTGAATTCAATCACTTTAGGATCGCCAGCAGGAGTAATCATTAAGCCGGCATACAGTACTCCTCGATAATCGATACCTTGGTCATTTAAGACTTTGAGAGTGGGCTGTAAAATTTCTCGTTCGATTCTACTCATTAAGGCTTCGGTAACTAAAGGTACGGGGGAATATGCCCCCATTCCCCCCGTATTTTTGCCCGTATCGCCTTCGCCAATGCGTTTATGATCTTGAGCGGGTAATAGAGGACGGATTGTCTTACCATCAGTAACGGCTAAAACAGATACTTCCGATCCCGTCAAAAATTCTTCAATTACTAATTTGCCTTGGCTGTCATCCCTCGCTAATTCATCAACCGCCGCGATCGCCTCTTCAACTGTATTAGCTACAATTACGCCTTTCCCCGCTGCTAATCCATCGGCTTTAACTACAATCGGTGCGCCAATTTTATGGATATATTCTTTAGCAGCAACCGTATCGGTAAAAGTTTGCGAATCTGCCGTAGGCACATCAGCTTGAGTCATAATTTCTTTTGCCCAAGACTTGCTAGACTCAATCTGCGCGCCCTCTTTGGTTGGACCAAACACAGTAATGTTGTGCTGTCGTAAATAATCGACAATCCCTAACGACAAAGGTACTTCAGGACCAACGACCACTAAAGAAATCTGATGTTCTTCCACCGCACGTGTAATCCCTGCAAAATCATCTACGTCTAAAGACAAATTCTGACAATTTTCCATAGTGGAAGTACCACCATTACCAGGAGTACAAATTACCGATTCTACATCAGAAGATTGTAATAATGCCCAAGCAAGAGCGTGTTCTCTGCCTCCGTTGCCAACTACTAGTACTTTCATAATTAAGGTAACTAATTTGCAAGTTTGTAATTATCCCACGACGGTAATTGTTTAACCATTAATTATTAATTATGTATTTCTGGTTTTACCCAAAGGTTCTGCCAAAAAATACCCTTACTGCCGATAATTCTCCCACTGTTATGTTGACAAAATTACGGATAGAAATGAGAGAATAAAAAGCTACGTTAACTGTTAGCTGTAGATATGAGTAAGAAATGGATTAGCCGTGCCGAGCGTTTAGATGCCTTGCCACCTTATGTATTTGCCCGTTTAGACGAATTAAAAGTTCGTGCTAGAGAACAGGGCTTAGATCTAATAGATTTGGGAATGGGTAATCCTGATGGTGCTGCACCTCAACCAGTAATTGATGCTGCGATCGCCGCTCTACAAAATCCTAGCAATCATGGCTATCCACCCTTTGAAGGTACGACTAGTTTTCGTAAGGCAATTACTGCTTGGTATCATAGATGTTATGGAGTCGAACTCAATCCCGACAGCGAAGCTTTACCCCTAATTGGCTCTAAAGAAGGCTTGGGACATTTGGCTTTAGCTTATGTCAATCCAGGAGATACTATCTTAGTGCCTACTCCTTCTTATCCCGCTCATTTTAGAGGACCATTGATTGCAGGAGCAGAAATTTATCCCATACATCTTTGTGCAGAACAAAACTGGCTGATCGACTTAACTAGCATTCCTGAAGACGTTGCCCGCCAAGCCAAAATTCTTTATTTTAATTATCCCAATAATCCTACTACTGCTACCGCACCACGAGAATTTTATGAAGAAGTAGTCAAGTTTGCCCATCACTATGAAATACTATTAGTTCACGATCTTTGCTATGCCGAATTAGCTTTTGATGGTTATCAGCCTACGTCTTTGTTAGAAATACCTGGGGCTAAAGAAATTGGCGTTGAGTTTCATACCCTTTCTAAAACTTACAACATGGCTGGTTGGCGAGTCGGTTTTGTGGTAGGCAACTCAGATGTAATTCAGGGCTTACGTACTCTCAAAACTAATTTAGACTATGGTATTTTCTCCGCTATCCAAAAAGCAGCAGAAACTGCCTTAGAGTTACCAGATGAATATATCAAAGATGTCCAGCATCGCTATAGCACTAGAAGAGATTTTTTAATTAAAGGTTTAGCCGAACTTGGGTGGGAGATTACACCTTCAAAGGCAACTATGTATCTTTGGATAAAAACTCCCTCCGGACAAGGTTCGACAGAATTTGCTCTCGATGTTTTACAGCAGACGGGAGTAGTAATTACCCCTGGAAATGCTTTTGGCGAGGCGGGAGAAGGTTACGTCAGAATCAGCTTAATAGCCGACTGCGATCGCTTAGGAGAAGTTCTCAAGCGGTTTAAGCAAGCAGGGATTAGATATCAGTAAATCAATAGATAAAATTAATAGAAATGCAAATTAGACGTAGAAATCCCAATCCTCAAGTTAATACAGGTGAAGTTGTCTATCAATCGAAGATTCCCGACACAGAACCAAATAATATTTTAGAAGAAATTGTTTGGCATAAAGAAGTAGAAGTAGAGCGAATGCGCGATCGCCTGCCTCTATTAAAGCTAAAACAGCAGGTAAAAGATGCTGTCCCGCCAAAAGATTTTTTGGCTGCATTGTGTAACGCTAAAACTAATCCTGCTTTAATTGCTGAAGTAAAAAAAGCTTCACCTTCTAAAGGAGTCATTAGAGCCGACTTTAATCCAGTAGCGATCTCTCAAGCATACGAACGAAGTAGCGCGAGTTGTCTTTCGGTTTTAACCGATGAGAAGTTCTTCCAAGGTAGCTTTGACAATCTGAGTTTGGTCAGACAAGCGGTAGATTTACCCTTGCTATGCAAAGAGTTTATTATTTATCCCTATCAAATCTATTTTGCTCGCGCCAAGGGTGCGGATGCGGTACTATTGATTGCCGCGATCCTGGAAAACAAAGATCTTAACTACTTTGTCAAAATTACTAAAGCCGTAGGTATGACTCCGCTTATTGAAGTTCATACTCTAGAAGAATTGGATCGAGTTTTAACCATAGATGGTGTAGAGTTAATCGGAATTAATAACCGTAATTTATCAGATTTTTCTGTCAGCCTTCAAACTACTACCGATCTCTTGACAGCCAGAAAAGAAGCTATAGAGCAACGCAATGTTACTATTGTCAGTGAGTCGGGTTTACATACCTTACAAGACTTAAACACCGTCAAAGAAGCAGGAGCAAAAGCAGTTTTAATCGGCGAGTCTCTGGTCAAGCAAGAAAATATAGAGCAAGGGGTGTCCAACTTATTTGCTGTTTAGCTTGATAGATCTTAGGTGGAGCGATGCTCCACTTTTCTAATCAAGAATTAAAAATAGTGTTATACCATTTTTCAACAGCGTGGTTCTATTAACTTGGGAAACCCAAGCATAGTCCACCCTCAAAAGTAACGGGAGAGACAAAGATCCTCTTGTGTATAAATGAAAACCTCACAACTCTTATCTTCCCTAATTCCTATCATCACCGAAGTCTCTGGCTATTTACGAGAAGTATTGTTTTGTATCCTATTTGCTCAAATCAGCAAAACCTAATATTTTTCTGGTACAAAATTCTGAGTTTCCATGGGTGGACGCTCGTAATCTATGGCTTTTTGACGAGGAGGTAGCTTAATTTCCTCAAAAGGTAAATCTTCGTAGGGTACAGACTTTAAAAGATGATTAATACAGTTTAGTCGCGCTCGTTTCTTATCATCTGCTTCAACTACATTCCAAGGAGATTCAGGAATATCTGTAGCGGCAAACATATCATCTTTCGCTTTAGAATAATCAACCCATTTTTCTCTAGCTTGTAAATCCATCGGACTAATTTTCCAGCGTTTGGTAGGATCGTTAATTCTATTTTGAAAACGTTTTTCCTGTTCTTTGTCGCTAACTGAAAACCAATACTTAATTAAAATAATGCCCGATCGCTGAATCATCATTTCAAACTGCGGACACGACCGCATAAACTCGTTGTATTCGTCGTAAGTACAAAAGCCCATTACTCTCTCTACCCCAGCGCGATTGTACCAACTGCGATCGAACAGTACCATTTCTCCTGCTGCGGGAAGATGCGCTACATATCTTTGAAAGTACCACTGCGTCTTTTCGCGATCGCTTGGCGTACCTAAAGCCACTACTTTACAAATACGAGGATTTAGAGTTCCACTGATGCGTTTGATTGCTCCTCCTTTTCCTGCTGCATCCCTGCCTTCAAACAATACTACAACTTTTAAGCCCTCGTGTTTGATCCATCGCTGTAATTTTACTAACTCTATCTGTAGTTTTTCTAATTCTTTTTCATATTTCTTTTTGCTGATTTTTTTAGGTTTATCTCGATCTCTTTTCCCATTTTTCTTCTCAGCAACTTTACCATCATGGTCTTTCTTACTCATATTTTTTGCTCTTCATTATTCATTCTCATAACTTATAGCAATTTTTCATTGAGAAAGATTGTAATAAACTTGACTCAGTCTTGCTGGCAATTACAAATCATCGTTCTTATTTTAAGAGTTTTAGCTTCCAAGAAAGAGCCGTTTTGGCGATCGCTATAATATTTATAAGATAAAAACATATTTCTTACAATTAAGACTGAGGGATGAGAAAATTACATTTAGCAATTTCTACGGATAATATTGCAGCAACAGTTGAAGACTATAGCAAGCGCTTAAATGCTCGACCCAGTCTAGTTATTCCTGGAGAATATGCTCTCTGGCGCACTAACAGTCTGAACCTCTCGGTAAGACAGGATAAATCATGTTCTTCTGGAAGCTTGAGACATTTGGGTTGGGAAGATCCTACGGCAACTAATATGACTGCCGAAACCGATGTGAATGGGATTGTTTGGGAAAATTTTACGGCATCCCAGCAAGCCTCAGAAATTAACGGAATATGGACGCAAATTGATTATCAGCCTGAATAATTCTTACGAGAGTTATCACAAGATAAGATTCATCGATGAGATATGATGTTTGTGCAATTGAGAGTAGATAAATAACTAACATGTCCGTAGGTAACGAACCATCAGAAATTCTAGAGAAAAAACTGTTTTATAAAGGACGTAAGTTCGATTACGAAGTAGTTAAATTACGTTTACCTAACGGCGCCACGGGACAATGGGAATGTATACGCCATCCTGGAGGAGCTTTAGCCGTTCCTGTTACTTCTGATGGTAAGTTTGTTCTAGTAAAACAATATCGCTTCACGGTAAAAGGTAGATTGCTAGAATTTCCTGCGGGGACGGTAGAAAAAAATGAATCGCCTTTTGAAACTATTAAAAGAGAAATAGAAGAAGAAACTGGTTACAGAGCTAATAAATGGCAAGACATGGGTAAGTTTATCCTCGCACCAGGTTATTCTGACGAATATATCTATGCTTTTTTAGCACGGGATTTAGAGAAACTAGAAACACCACCCCAGCAAGATGAGGATGAAGATATTGAAGTCGTGTTGATGAGTGAGTCTGAATTAGAAACAGCCATTTTACAGGGGGAACCTATAGACGGAAAATCCATCGCCTGTTTTTACATGGCACGGGCTTACCTTGAACAGTGAACAGTCGAGCGGCTCGGTTTAAAACCGCGAAATGCGGTTGTTCACACGCTCTTGAATTTAATTCAATGGACTGGGCAACCTCTTCGTTTATAAATCTCTTTTTAAGAAGAGGTGAGTGCTAATTGCTCACTGTTAAATACTTATTCCTCTTCTGTCACTTTCCGAGAATTAGATAGTCAATCCTCAGTAGATATGAGTCGCTCATCAAGCAGTTAACCAATTGAGCTAAAATCCCCCTAAAATACCTAGTATGCTAGTATGTATATCGTTTACGGGATGTGGCGCAGCTTGGTAGCGCGCTGCTTTCGGGAAGCAGAGAAAATTAGGTTCTCAATTTATTCGTCCCATGTTCTTTAAGGCTACATAGGTATACGTTATACAGCTTTAAATTCTAATAAAAATCGGACTCACATTTTAGGATTAGAAGGATTGTACCCCAGTTTGGGTCCCAGTTCTTATTTGATAGGTAAAACTACCAAAATAGACTCAATATATTAAATTATCAATGTTTACTTGCAGATTAATTCATGTACTGTATTGTGTTCAACACTCTACAAAACGAACAGAATCGACTACTCTGAACAAGCAAAAATCCCTCAACCATAAGGGTTTGAGAATCAACTATCCCATTTTGGGGAAAGTGATAGTAGCGTTTATATTTCGTGTCTTAACATGGTCTGGTGCCGCATTTCATGCGGCACCCTAATGATAATTCGTAGCTTTTGATAATTCGTAGCGTTGGTAATTTGGTGTCGCAAATCTAGCCGCAAAACCTGCTCTAGCTTTCATTATTAAAGCTCTAACCTGTTTTGCAGCAAAGATTGCATCAGGAATTTCTACCAAGAAGGTTATCCTGCACCATCATCGCGTGCAGGAAATTAATCCCTTTAAGCGCATGCTTCTCAAATAGTACTTTATCTTCTTTCTTCGTGCGTTTGGCTCTCTTTTGATATTCTTTGATTGTATCTACCGGCATATGGGTGTTATTGAACTGCGCGGTTCTGGGTTCGTCGTAATCATCACCTGGTTGCAGGGTTTTATAATCCTGGTATCCTTTTTTACAATCCTGAATAACCTTAAACTTTCCAACCTTCAACAGACAGTGAAATATGTACTCCAAATCCTTAGGAAATGTGTTATCGAGCGCTAGTATGTTATCAAATAACTCATATTTTGGATGGTTCTTTTTGTCCTTGTCTTTGTTTTTCTTAGCACCTCGGATTTTATAGTATCTCTCTCCTACAGCGGGGTCAAAAGCATAGTCACCCTTTGACCAGAAAGCAACTCTTTTTGCGAAATTTTCCGCCTTATGCTCTACGCAAAATTGGAATTCCAAATCGTAAACCGACCAAAAGTCTTCGATATGTTGTGAACCGATCTTGTCAATTTTTTCTGCGAGTTCCTTTTGGAGTTTCTTCTTTTCCTCGTCGGTTAATTCTTCTCGAAAGAGTTCTTCTATCAAAGACTTCCAATCAATATCTCCTAGAGAAACAACTTCAACATTTCGACATTCTTGAAGTGACTGGAGGTTCGATAAAGTTTCCAGGGACGGCTTTCTAAAGCTAGCTACTTCAGACTTTAACCGATTTACGCTTCCAGGTTCGTACATTCCACCATCGGTAATGCTCTGGCTGGTATTCAAAGC
>JACLAC010016069.1_pt1 | contig 16505 bp, 17 predicted proteins | sample 8027881 | NCBI WGS metagenome assembly JACLAC01 (sample SAMN15725517, study PRJNA655200) | protist metagenome | isolation source: fluorescence activated cell sorting (FACS) single amplified genomes of... | place: Spain: Blaines Bay Microbial Observatory, Mediterranean Sea | collected 2016-01-19
GAATTGACTGATCCAACAGGCCATGGATCATTATGGTCTGCAAGATTTGACAAAATAATGGATGATGTGTTCGAGATTCAGGATGAGCTAGTTAGAAAAATTTCTGACTCAGTTTTAAATGAAATTGAAGTGACTAGCTTGAATAGGGCAAAGCGAAAGCCTACGGAAGATCTCAACTCTTACGAGTTTTTACTAAGAGGAAAATTCCACAAAAAAAAGAAGAATAAGGAAGATCAAAATATTGCAGTTGAGATGTTTACCAAAGCTATTGAATACGATCCTGAAAATGGAAGGGCTTATGCTGAGAAATGCTGCACTTTGGCTGGCGGACTAAGCGATGAGAATTTGTTTCCGCTTTCCAATGATCAAATTTGGGATAATATCCACAGTCTTTTGGGGCAAGCGTATGAACTAACGAATCAAGATTGGGATTGTCACCGCATGCTATGTGGCGTAAATATGCATTTTGAAAAATATGATGAGGCCGAAAGATATGGAAGAAAAGGATACGAACTCAACCCCAACAGTCCTGGAATGCTACATAAATATGGTCAATCTTTAGTTTTCAATGGTGACTTAGAACAAGGGCTCAGTATTTTAAATAAGGCGATAGAGCTTGATCCCTTAGGACAAAGTATTATGGATACTTTAGTGTGGGCGAATTATGCAGCTGAAAACTATGAGAAATGTTTAGAATTTAAGCCTCTAAGTAAGCACTTTACTCCTAGTACCTGGATATTAAGAATTGCTTGTTTAGGAGCACTTTACCGAGAGCAGGAAAGAAATCAAGAAGTGAAATCATTCATAGATTTGCATGGCAGAGCAGAAATGAGCAAAGAACTAGCTAACCTTAAATTCAACAACGCTGAAATTGAGAATAAAATTCGTCTGTTAGTAAATAATGAAGCTGCCTTACAAGCTAGAGTTGAGACTAATGAAGCAGAAGACATGATTCCTGGTCAGATCAACTAAAAAATATAAAATTCATATTTTCAATACTTGATTTCCATAAGAATAAGAGACAATTAAAAAATAGGTAAAAGGAATCTTTATTGATTTATGAATTAGAAAAATTTATCAGTGTCTTTCTGAGGAAGAACCAAGTGATCAGCGCTCCACTCGCTGTTGTGAGGCAGATCCCTGCCCAGATGCCATTCAAGCCGTAACCTAGCAAATCTGAGAAGATCCAAAAAAAGATGACAGGTGCAACAATGAGCCTGTAGATACTGAGTATCATGCCAAACATCGGCTTCTTGAGACCCTGCAAGACGGAAGTTCCTAGAAAAATGGTGGTGTATGCCGTGAGTAATACCGCCTCAACTCGCAGCAGAGTCGGGCCTACTTCGATGATCTCTTCACTGTCGGTAAACAGTTTCAGCAAAAATTCTGGAAAGCAGAACAGGAGGATTCCTCCGAAAGCTGTCAGCAGTAATGAATAGCTGAAGCAAGTTCTCCAGGTCTGATTGATTCGTTCAAGGTTATTAGCGCCAAAGTTAAATCCAGTTAGTGATAAAGCTGCCGTGTTCAGACCTATAGATGGTAAAAGCATTACCTGAACAATTCTGGTAGAAACCCCATAAGCTGCCACTGAAGTTTTCCCAAAATCAGAAATAAAATGTAAAATCACATAAAAATTTAATGAGATAAATAAGATACTTAAACTGGCTGGAAATCCCTGCTTAACCAAATCAACAATAATTTTTACTTGTAGAGAAAACTTTCGAGTACTTAGATTTCCTCCCAATTTAGATGAGAGTAGTTTGACGGATAAATAAGTAACGACTCCCAATTCAATGAGGACTGTTGAAATCGCGATTCCTTCTAGTCCAAGAGCAGGAAAAGGACCCCAGCCAAACAAAAATAGTGGATCCAGAATCACATTGGCAAAAAATCCACAGATTAAGGCGTTCCGATACGACTTTGTGTCCCCCTGAGCATTGAGCCCGCTGTTGATCACGAATGCAAAGATAAACGCCCCACTGCCGTATATCAGCCAGTTCATGTAGTCCAGAGAAAGCTCAAGATACTCTCCACTGGCTCCCATTCCACGATACAACAATGGGGTAACTACCAGCCCAATAGCAACAACCACTGCGGAAACCACAAATGCTAATGACAGCGCTTGAGCCATCAAACGACTGGCTTGGTCATCGTCCCCTGCTCCCAGTGCGTTAGAAATGAGCGCACTGGCTCCCTGCCCCAAACCACTGCCCACTGCCAATAATCCAATAAATGGGATCAGTGACAAAGAGAGGGCTGCGAGGGCTTCTGGAGACAATTGACCCGCCCAAAAAGTATCCACAACATTGTACATGGTATTGAAGAACATCCCCACGCTCGCTGGGATGGCAATTTGACGTACAAGTTTTGGGATGTGTTCGTTACCTAGATCCATTCAATCTCAGAAAATAAAGTTAATTGTATCTTTCATAGACTCTTTCCAAGAATTAACAAATAGAATTTTATTTTCTCAATCATTCAGTATGAGAAATGTTTAAAGTTCTAAAATTGGTGTTCAATTGAGGAGTGTTTTCACAACAGCTGCACTTTCCAAGATAGATTTTTCAAATGGGATTGGCTCCCAATCAAACATTCCAATTGTCTTGGAATTGTAGGCATGGACTGAGCTGCCAACAGACATCTTTCGCATTAACGTCAGTCCAGACCTCATGTGTGAAGGTCCCACGCTTTTTGTCTCCCCACATTGCTGCATTTGAACTGGTCAAAAAAATTCTTACCACCGTTAGAGCGAGCGATGCTCCTCACCAGTATTGTTCTTCCGATTGGCTTCTTCAGTCGCACCATCTCTGCAACGAACAACCTGCTCTTTTTCGGCTTGATCACCAGCTTGACGGTTCTCTTTTCTAGTGGATTTGGTGGTTGCAAAAGCATTGATGAGTCTGCTCCATCTAAAAAAGTAGAAGAAACCAAACACAAAAATTTGAATCACTCAGTAATTTTATCATCAAATTACTAATTCCTAGCTAATATTAAAAATAAAATAACTATTTCAGTATTTTAAAATTTGAATTACTTGGCAGAATTCTTGGAGAATTGATAAGATTCACAATTCATGAGACGCGGGCTTGGCGCTCATGCTTTTTTCTATTCTGAGATATTTGTTATGCAACAGTGGAAAAAAACAGTTGATCACAACATGGAGCGCTGGGGATACCTGGTTGTGCGCTTCCATTGGTTGGTGATCGCCCTCTCCTTACTGGTAGTCGGAGGTTTTGCCTCGCAGATGCGCCACCTCTATTTCGATGCTTCGAATGAAGCTTTCTTCAAAGGTGACGACCCCATTCTCGTCAATTACAACTCCTTCCGTGATCAGTTTGGAAGAGATGATCTGATTCTGGTGGGAATCGACACCCCAGAGGTCTTCAACACTGAGTTTCTGCGCAAACTCCAAGCGATGCAGGATGACCTGGAACGCGAAGTTCCCCATATTCGAGAAGTCAACAGCTTGCTGACCGTCAGATCTACTAGGGGTGCTGAAGATGAGTTGATTGTCGGTGATCTGATCGAAGAGATTCCGGAGGATTCACAAAAGCTGGCAGCCCTCAAAAAGTATGTACTCAGCAGTCCAACCTATCCAAATTGGGTGATCTCTCCAGATGGACAACTAACCACAATCACACTGGAACTGAATCCTTACGTGCTTCCAGAGAGTGGAGAAGAAGACCTGCTTGGGGGCTTTGACGATACCGCAATGGATGCTGATTTGATGGGCGGCTTTGATGAAGCAGCAGCGACGGATGGCCCTGATATGCAGGCAGTGACTTCTGTTGAAGAGAATGAAGCTATTATAGCGACCAAGGCGGTGATGGAACGCTACGAAGGAGAAAACTTTCGAACTTTCATCTCCGGAGGCCCGGTCTACGGGTCTTCCATCCAGGATTCAATGCAGTCGAACCTACCCAAGTTTTCAGGAATTTCAATTGGGCTGATGTTCCTGCTTTTGCTGGTACTGTTTCGCCGAGTTTCTGGGGTACTTCTGCCGATCCTATTGGTGGTGCTGAGCATGGTGGTCACGCTTGGATTCATGGGAGCCTTCGGTCGTCCTTTCACTGTCATCAATCAGATTTTGCCGTCTTTCATTCTAGCGATTGGGGTTGCGGATGCTGTGCACGTGCTGACGATCTTCTACCGACACAGAATGGCTGGTAATTCCAAGGGGGATTCAGTTGCCTACGCTCTCAGTCATTCGGGGCTAGCCATTGTGATGACGAGCTTCACGACTGCCGGGGGGTTGTGGTCCTTTGCCAACGCGGCCTCGGCGCCGATTGCCGATTTGGGTATTTACGGAGGACTAGGGGTCCTGGCGGCCATGGCACTTACCCTGACCTTGTTGCCTGCAATTTTAGCGGTACTACCTGGAGGGCCACAACCACTCTTTGGTCGCAAAGACCTGGATCAGGTTGAGCAAGCTCCTTCCTTGACTGATCGTATACTGAGCAGTTGTGGAAAACTGGCTGTCAACCATCCCAAGCAGGTGATGATCGGTTGCGGTGTGGTCGTGATGATTGCGGCGGTGGGCATTGCCCAACTGAGACCTTCCAATTGGCCGCTGCGTTGGTTTCCAGAAAATGCTGAATTCCGTCAGCATACGCAAATCATTGATTCGCGCATGGGTGGCTCTTCCAACATCGAGGTGCTGCTCAATACTGGAAAATCTGGTGGGCTTTATGAACCAGATTTCATGAATCGCCTTGATCAGTTGAACACAGTAGCCACTGAAGAACTGCAATTTCCAAAAGGTGAGGTTGTCGGTAAGGCACAATCGGTTTTGGATGTGTTGAAGGAATCCAACCGGGCCTTGAACGAAAATCGTGCAGAATTTTATGCCGTGCCTCAGGCAAGAGACCTGATTGCCCAGGAGATGTTCCTCTTCTCCAACAGCGGTGCGGATGACTTGGAGAAGCTGACCGACGTTGGTTTCAGTATGGCAAGACTGAGCCTCTACATCCCGAATTTGGATGCCATCGATTCGATTGTCTTCACGAAACAGCTCGAGGAGAAAATTCAGAATATCTTTGGCAATACGATTGAGTATTCGATCACAGGGATCGCCCAACTCTGGGCAGGAACAATGACCAATGTGCTCAACAGCATGAGGGACAGCTACATTATTGCTCTGATCCTGATCACCGGACTGATGGTCGTCTTTCTGGGGAGTTGGAAGGTCGGTCTGCTCAGTATGATTCCGAACCTGACCCCCATTCTGATCACCTTGGGTCTGATGGGCTTTTTCGACCTGCCACTTGATCCCTTCACCATCCTAATTGGCAGCATTGGCATCGGGTTGGTGGTGGATGATACCGTCCATTTCTTGAGTGTCTTTCAACGATATTTTGATCGCTACGGAGATGCCGCTCGGGCCATCCAGGAAACCTTGATGACAACTGGCAGAGCCCTGCTCTTCACTACGTTGATTCTCGTAGGTGGCTTCGCTTCCTACATGGCTGCAGACTTTGTCAATATCTTTGCCTTCGGGATGCTGTTGGTCGTCTGCATTGGCTCCGCTTTGATCCTAGATGTCCTTGCAGCTCCAGCATTAATGATGTTGGTCTATGGCAAGCAGTCTTCTTTGGAACAGTCCCGAGCTTACCAGAAAGAGAGTGGTTTTGCGGAATTAAACTGATGGTCCCCAGGCGGTTTCTTTCTCCATCAACTTTTGAAGTACACAACTATTCTTGGAAAAGATCTTTGAACTCATTCACTCAACAGAAAGGCTATGATGAATAAGTGGATTATGTTGGTTTTGGGAGCTTGCTTGGCAGGCATTAGTACCAGTGCCTGGGCCCTAACGGCAGATGAAATCATGCAACGGGTCAATGACCGTGAAGACGGCGACAACATCGTCATGGAAATGCAGATGGTGCTGATCAACAAGAACAATGAGCAGCGCGTGCGACGCATGCAGCAATATCGGCAGGACAAGGGAGAGGACTCCCAGAGCGTGATCTTTTTTGAAGAACCCGCTGATGTCCGTAACACAGGATTCCTAACTTACGATTACGATGACGAGAGCAAGGATGACGATCAGTGGATGTATCTCCCTGCGCTCCGCAAGACCAAGCGGATTGCAGCCAGTGACAAGAGTGGCTCCTTCATGGGTTCTGATTTCAACTACTCAGATCTGACTTCTTACAATCTCAGTGATTACAATTACAAATTGCTCAAGGAGAATGACAAGGTCGAGGGTTCTGATGCCTGGGTGATCTACTCCGAGCCAAAGAATGATGATGTTAAGGAAGAAACTGGTTACGCCAAGAGCGTGATTTGGGTACGCAAGGACAACTACGTGGTCGTGCGTGCCAAGAATTGGGTTCACAAGAGTCCTGACATCAAGTTCTTTCAATTCAAGGATCTCCAACAAATCGAAGGTGTCTGGTTCCCTTCTGAGATCAAAGCTCAGCGACGCTTCGGCAAGGAGGTCGTGCATCAGACCATCCTGCGTCAGCAAAACATCCGCCTGAATCAGAACCTGGAAGACTCTCTCTTCAGTCAGCGAAGGTTGGAGCAGGGGCTTTGACGACATTCCGAACGAGTATTCTTTTAGCTGGTTTGCTTCTCTGGACTGGAACTGCTTTTGCCCAGGAAGAATCACTAGATGAATTGCTTGAAGGTTTAGAGGAATCACCTAGCTCTCAAGAAGAATCTGTAGATGATTTGCTAGGTGGCTTTGAAGAGCCCGAAGCCTCTACGAGTGAACTGCTGGATGGCTTTGAAGAGCCTGCTGAAACTCCAGATTCCTTAGAAGGGCTACTTGAAGGCTTTGAGGAGAACTCCTCAGTTGTTGTTGTTACCGAAACAGACACCCTCTCTTTGCCAACAGGTCTGTCAGGATCAACGGGGATCAACATCTCCTACGCCTATGCTCAAACAGAGCCTAATCTTGATAAACCAGATTATCGAGGTTTAAGAAAACTTCGCCTGTATTTACAACTGGAGTATCAATACGACCTTACGCCCAATACCCGTTTTTTTGTAGATGGTAAGGCATCCCGGGACCTGGCCTATCAATTTCTGGATCGTGAAGAGTATTCAGAGGACTACCTGCAAGCGTACGAACAAGAGATTGAACTTCGAGAAACCTTCGTGTCAACCTCCTTAGGATCCAACATTGATCTAAAGTTTGGTCGCCAGATCAAAGTCTGGGGAAAGGCAGACCTGCTAAGCGTGGTCGATGTGCTAAATCCCACCGACAGTCGCGAGCCCGGATTGATTGACATTGACGACAGCCGCTTGCCCGTCACAATGACCCAACTTGATTACTACACTGGGGACTGGAATCTGAACCTGGTTGTGATTCATGAAATCCGTTTTGGCAAATCCCCAGAGTTTGGCAGTGAATTTTATTTTGCGGATGTTGAAAGTCCACCAGAAGAAATACCAACAGAGACCGAATACGGTGCAGCCCTGAACGGTCATTTCACGGGTTGGGATCTCTCCTTCTATGCGGCCAGTGTTTACAACGATCAAGGTCGCGCTGATGGCAGCTTCCAGCCGATGCTGAATTTATTTCTAGACAGAGTGGTACATGACCGCTTGCAGATAGTGGGAACTGCCTTCAGCGCCGTCGAGGGTAGTTGGATCATGCGAGTGGAAATTGCGGATGTCCAAGGACTACGGTTTACCAACTTTTCAAAGGCCTTCTCACGGCAGGATCATGTACTTGGAGTGGAATACTCCGGTATTCCAGATGCGGCCCTCAGTGCGGAGGTGTCATGGGAGTGGATTCGTGAGTTTGAGCAGGCATTAGAGGAAGTTCCTAATGAGCAGGAGCAGAATACGGTTACGACAGCCATCCGCTTTCAGCAGGATTTCCTCAACCAGACTCTCTCCTTCAACGTGATCGCCTTCCAGTTTGGGGAGTTTGGTTCATCTGGTTCATCCCAGCGAATTGGACTCGATTATGATTGGGCTGACGGTTTGAATGTTGGTGGAGGAATTTTGCTCTATCACGAAGGAGATACATCTTACTCAAAACGAATCGCAAATAATGATCGTCTGTTCGCAGATCTGAAGTACTCATTTTAAACCCTGCCCTATTCTTTGCGGTTAAAGTTTCTAGTTTATCGAAGTTCTTTCAACTCTCTCAGGAATTAGTCGGATGGATGAACCAAGCCCCCGATTCTTAGAAATCTTCTTTGAGATTTTTGGGTCACTCCCCAGACAGTGTCCAGGCAATCTGGCTTCAGCTCTAAAGGCTTTAGGCCTTTGTGAAAATCTTCCAGAGGCACCAGAGATTCTTGATTTGGGTTGTGGGACAGGAAGCCAAGCCTTACAGCTAGCTGACTCAAGGATCGATCCTAGCAGTTGACATCCACGCTCCAAGTATTGAAAAGCTGAACCAAAAGCTCACACAGCTTGGTTTGATGGAACGTATTCGGTCACAAGTTGGGGACATGCGGGAGCTTGCTCTAGCAGAATCAAGTTTTGATCTGATCTGGTCGGAAGGGGCGCTCTACAACATCGGCATTCCGCGAGCGCTTTCGATTTGTGCAGGCCTGCTCCGTAAGGGTGGCTACTTAGTATTTACAGATGCGGTCTGGTGTAGAGCTAATCCGCCAGATGCGGTCAAAGCCATTTTTGAGAGTGACTACCCAACAATGGGCACAGTTGCAGATCTTGTCTCATTGATCGAGAGCAGCCCCTTTGAGTTACTGAATCACTTCCCTTTGCCACCGGAAGCCTAGTGGGATGATTTTTACACCCCGATGGAACGGATTATTGAGGAATTCCTTGGAAAATACGCGGATGATCCAGAAGCGTTGGAAATCCTCAAGCAACTTGCACTAGAGCCTGTAGCACATCGAAAAAATTCAGATTACTATAATTATGAGTTTTTTATTAAGCGAAAAGTCTAGAGCCTACCAGTAAATAACGACATAATGTTTTGGGCAACACTACATTCTTTAGGGGCAAATCCATAGATGCGTGCCCGAAAACTTTGGTGACTTTCGAGTGGTTCACACTCGTCAAAAGCGCTGGAGTAAGCGCGGTCCCTGGCAACGAGTCTTTGAAATTCTGGCTACCGAGGCAAATAATGAGTGTAGCCAGATTGACAGCACGCTTGTTCGTTTCCATCGGCACAAGTCCAGCGCCAAAGAAGTGATCGCAGCCAAAAAAGTGTCGGTCGCTTCAGTGGAGTTCTGACAACGACAGATCCATGCAACCTACGATGGGCTAGGCGATCCAAAGGGGGGATCTGAGGTCTTGGTCAAGTCCATGATCCGCAGGGTGCTGATGTGTTGCTACCAGCCTTTTTGAATCAGATCAAGGCCGTTGATGGCAGGCAAATCCAAGGCTCCCCAAGACTGGCTCTTGAATCGCTCGGAACAGAGGAAAATCGATGGCGACACATTTATGGATAGCTGCTTTGCTAAACTCAAGCAACACCGGGCAGTTGTCACCCGTTATGATAAGCGATCCTTTGCTGTTATTGGTGGCATCCATTTGGTAGCCATTGTTATTTGGCTAATTGATCGCAGGCTCCAATTCCATTTAAAATAATTTTTCGCCTTATTAAGCGGAAGTGATTACCAAATTTCTACTATCCAAGCTTTGCTTGGTTTTCCACTAAGAATTTTTTGTGGGTTATCCAGACTCTAACTTGCTCTCGTATTCCTCCTGCAACTGTCGCAATTCGAGAATCACTGCCCTGATGTCTGCGGAATTCAGTACGTTGACTTCAATATTCTGACCCTGATGAGAGAGCCGCTGGCGACGGTTTCGGTGAGCCTCAGAGTGAAAATCTTGCACTTGATAGACTTTGATTGGGCGACTGAAGCCTTTCGGCGTGATTTCATCAAAAGGTAAAAACTCAACATCTCCATCCAGCAAACGCATTGTCGGCTCAGAAACCAAGATTTCGTTATTTGGTGCCATGCTCTGAAGACGGGCTGCCAGGTTGACAGGGCTCCCCAAAGCTGTGTAGTCCAATCGTTGGTCTGACCCAAAGTTCCCAACTGTGCAATAGCCTGTTGCAATTCCCATCCTAACATTCAATCCTTCTGGAGCTCCCAGTCGATTCCAATATTTGCTCAATTCATTCACACGTTGTCGCATTCGCACAGCCATTTCTACACATTTCAATGCATCTTCGGTTTCCCCGTCAGAATTTGGATCCCCAAAGAACACCATCACAGCATCTCCAATGAACTTGTCAATGGTGCCTCCACACTCGATTGCGATAGTTGTCATCTCTGATAGGTAATTGTTGATGATACGCGCTAATTTTTCTGGCTCTAGTGTGTCAGATAAATCTGTAAAGCGAGCAATGTCAGAAAAGAAAACTGTCAGGTTTTTGCGCTGGTGTGTTCCTAAGTCGCTGTGGGTGTTTGCAAAAATACTCTCATAAATTTGTGGAGACAGGTACTTTGCCAGTCGCTTTGCCAGCATCTCCAATTGTTTACTTTTTTCTTCAATAACACCTTGATCTCTCATTCTTTGCTCAAGCAACTCCTCCTTCTCTTTACGGAGCTGCATCTCAATTGTACGGTCCACAAACTGGCCTTGAACACCGTTAAGATATGAAAAGCTATCGTCATGGGTCTGTGCAGACAGTAACGAATAAACCCGAATTTCTCCTTCGATTTCAATTTCTATTTGGGGAATCAGAATAGAGCCATTTTCGTTCAGTCCTGTCACAAACTCATCGATCTGCCTGCCAGGTAGTCCAAGTTGTTCTAATACATCAGGGAAGTAAGCATTCGAGACGTTGCCTAAGATGGGAAAGAATTTTTTAAAGTTTTTATTTACCCGCCGAATTTCCAGATCTCTGTTGGCAAAATAGGCAGCTGTGATCGCGTTTCTAAAATTGAAGAAACTCAGCTCGATAATATTGTTTTGGTTGAATAACTCTTCTAGGTTCATCGTTTTCCTACTTTGCAGCAAAATCTGCATCAGGTCGTTTGGCTGTAGAATTTTTTCTTCTACTAAGTTTGCCAGTGATAGCTCCCCAGGTAGTCACGCAGTAAGGAGTACAGTAGGTTAAAATGATTTTCCAAAATACTGGCCACTCACCACGCAAGAGAATGTCATCACCATGATTAATTGTTGTCAAAATGGTGCCAATAACTAGCGCGGTAAGAAAGGCCTTCTTCGGGGTCCCGTGACCAAATGCTAGCTCGAGCAAATCATATTCAGTTCCACGATGTCTGAGTGAGATGTACATTGAATTGCCTTGTAGCACTAAATTTCAATTGTTTTGACTGGCCGGCACTCGTGGATCAAACAAACCCATCACCTGAGGTCGATCTTGGAAACATACGCCACTAGGAATCAATTCCTCATTACACATCACATAACAGAAGAAGTGTAATACTTCATTCAATATTCTAGTGAAAGGCTGAGAATGTTCTGCAGCTCAAAGCTCATCGGTGGGTGGGGGTCTAATTCAAACAGCTCAATTCCTCAAAATTGAGCCAAGCCACCCATTCGTTTTACTCGATCTTGAGGGGATATGATTTCGGAAATCTTGGCTCCAAAATTTTCTTTACTTACGACCAATTCACCACGGGCGACTAACTTGCCGTTCACAAAGATATCAAGATCTTCGCCAACAAAACGGTGAAGTTCAACAACGGATCCTTGCCCAAGAGAAATCAGATCCTTAATGTCCATTCTGGTTCGTCCAACCTCGAAAGTTACTTTGAGAGGCATTTCCATCAGAAAGTCTACATTCACATGAGGTAGTGGAGTTTCTTCTTCTTGAACAAAAAGATTTGCATCAATAATGTCGGGAGGGTCGATGTTTTCCTGAAGAGAATCCTCGAGGTTATTACCCACAACAAGGGTTCCTTGCAATGGTTCTTTTTCGCTGTTTGATTTCTGGTCTTCTTCCCCTACATTTTCTGGAGAATTTTCCTTCAAAGAAGAGAGGTTTTCTTTGGTGGAATCTACATTTTCAAGCGCAAGATCTTCGTGCCTTTCATCTTGCGATGTGATGGCTTGTGTCAATTCTTGTTCACTATTCGATTTCTGGTCTTCTTCCCCTATATTTTCTGATAGTGGAGAGGGAGCACTTATAGTTTTTTCACCATCAGCAACTTGATCAGGCTGTGTCTTCAGAGTCTCAATTGCTTGGCTATTTCCTGAATCTTGGCGGAGCCCCGCCAGATTAGAGGGTTCAGGAATATTTTGGAAAGCCAGACCTTCTTGAAAATCCGTTCTTTGAAAGTATTCATCAATGTGACTAACAAGCTCGGACCTCACCTTTTCGTTAAGTTGTTCAAGCAGGTCAGCAGCAACTTTGCTTGCTGTTGATGCCCTCTCGCTCATCGTAATACTTCGAGCAAAATATAATGCTGAAATTGGTTTTTGGTCAGAGGATGTTCTCTAAAAATGTATTGGGTGGCAACAGAAGTGGCTCTTCTTTGGTAATTCCTTGAGCCCAGCAACGGCTTTATTGTCTAGAGTTCAATTCTATGCACCAACTGATCAATCCATCGCATTACCTGAATGCCGTCAGCATATCGCGCGCTCTGCGGAATCTCTTCCTCTCCACGAACCACACGGCAAAAACAACGCAACTCTTCGGTCAACATCCCAGTGAAGGGCTGTGAACGTGTCTGCATCTCCAAGCTCATCGGTGGATGGTATCCCTGATCCCAGAGTTCAAAAGGACGAGGATTGGGAGAGATTCGTCCCATCCAGCCAGTTCCATAGATTTCCATCCGATCAAAGCCCTCATGCGACATGGAATCTGGGGTCATGAATCCTGCGGCAAAGGTAGCAATCCGACCATTACTCCAACTGAGCTGTGCCAGCGCTAGGTCCATCACTCCCTCGGTGTTTCGATGCTGTTGTGCTTGGAATGATTTGGGTTCCTCGGCATTTACCAGCGACTGCACGCAGTATAGGTCATGAACCATCGTCAGGAAGAAGGGATTCTCGTCAGCATAGTGAGTTGCGTGAGAGGTGGGCCGCATCCGATAACAGGAGGCATAGTCAAATCCACCACGTTGCTGACACTGGTACTGAAGCTCCCGAAACTCACTGTTGAAGAGCAGGATGTGCCCCAACATCAACCGCTCAAGTTGTGAAGTATCCAAGGCTTGTAAAGTCTCTGCTTCAGCAAGGCTGGAGGCTATGGGTTTTTCCAGCAGTACAAAGGCATCAGTTTGCAGAAGTTGCTGGGCAAGGGGGACATGTGAAGCGGTTGAGGAGGCAACGATCCAGGCGTCGACAGCGAGATTCTCCAGGGCAGCACTCAGCTCGGAAAAGCGAGGGATTTCTTTGAGGGATGGAGGTAATTGGGAGAGCACGTCAGGAGAAGAATCAACGATTGCACAAAGTTGCGCTTCACTGAGGCTGTTGATAGTCAACGCATGCAGCGTCCCGAAGTAACCAGCACCCAGGACACCGATTCGAACGGGAGACATCGTCATACAGAACCCCCCTCAAGATTTGTTCAGGTCTTCAGGGCACCTTCCATCAAGCCCTTGAAGAAGAGTTTCTGGGCCATCGCAAAGGCAATAATCCCAGGCAGCACGACGATCACATAGACTGCAGCAATTCGGGGCCAGGCCCATTGACCCATACCTCCCTGAGCAGAGGCAAGTACTACCGGCATGGTACGAACTTCCTGATCATTGGTCAGTGTTGCTGCGAGCAGGTACTCTCCCCAAGCAGTCACAAAGTTGACGATGATGATCACGACCAGCCCGTTCTTAGCCAGTGGGATTCCAATCAGCCAGAGAGTTCTCCAAGGTCCAGCTCCATCCATCCGGGCAGAGTCAATCAATTCCCCCGGAATCAGTTGAAAAATGCTACGCATGATCAATACGCTCACCGCCAGGTTCAGAGTGATGTACGGTAGGATCAGCCCGTTGGTACTATTGATGAGGCTCAAGTAGTCCTGGATTTCATAGATGGAAATGATCGAGACTACCCGAGTTGGAAAATACAGTGAGAGTACCAGAACTGTCACCAAGAATAGGCTTCCCTTGGGTTTCAGGTGAACAATCGCATAACCAGCGAGAATCGCACAGATGGAGGTGATCAGTACAGTCGCTGAAGTCACATAGATACTGTTAAACAGGTTCTGTGGGAGAGTGTCGATTTTTTCGAAAACGTAGGCGTAGTGATTGAAGTCAAACTTTCGAGGCCAGAGATTTCCCCGCATTGAATCAGGCATAGATTTGATCGAGAGCAGGAGAACCCAGGCCAGCGGCAGCAGGATCGTCAACATAAAAAAGACGATCAAGGTGTGCCGGATAATATTGGTGAGGGAAAATTCCTTTTTCATCAGTTGCCTAGGGCTACGGTTGCCATTGCCAGCGTCAATCACGTGAACGGAAGATGTAGATTAGCCAAGTGACGAAGACCATCATCACCAGTGAGCCAACCATCCCGATAGCTGCAGCGAATCCCTGTCGCCATAGCCCAGTTTTAAAAGCCTGATCATACATGAAGATCGTCCAGGTATACGTTGGTGATTCCCGATTGAAGCCTCCAAAAATCAGGTATTCGTCAATCACTCCCATCGATGTCCCAAAGCGCAGGATCACCAAAATCAGCATGATTGGTTGCAGACGCGGTAGGATAATGTGCCAGAAGACTTGCCACTCACTAGCACCGTCGATTCGGGCTGCTTCCGGAAGATCCTTCGGGATAGCAGCGAGCCCGGCGAGGAAAAAGACGCTGTGATAACCCAGACCCCACCAAACCTCCATGATCGCTACGGAGGGTAGTGTTAGATCAGTTCCTCCCAGCCATTGTGGGGCGTTGCGGTAAGTAAACCAGCCGGTTACCTCGACAAGGAAGTGGTTGATTGGGCCGATCTGGTAATTGTACATCCATTTCCAGAGTACGAAGACGAGAGTACTCGGAATCACTGCTGGAATCAGCAGAATCACTCGGTAAACCGTGGCCAGACGCTGGTTCTGAACGCCATGAATCAGAACCGCAAGCAGAAGGGGAATGATGATGGTTCCTGGCAGGAACATCGCAGTGAAGTAGGCGGCTCTTCCAAGGCTATCCCACATCAGTGGGTCACTCAGTGCCTCAACATAGTTGTCAAAGCCAACCCAATTGGCTGGATCGTTTGTCAGGTACTTATAGTCAGTAAAGCTGATCCAAACGACTCGGACAATGGGGTAGACCTGGTACCAGACGAAGAAGAGAACAGTCGGCAACAGAAAAACCCAGTTGTTGTGCTCAACAAGCCAGGATTTCGGTGTCGGTCCATTGATAGCAGGGTTCCCGGTAGTCACTTTCGCTGTTTCCCCTCGTGTTGGCGGCAACCAGAGCAGTGTTGCCTGGAGAAGGTCTTGCGACATTCTCCAGGCAAGTAGTTTGGCGCAGTTTTAACCGCGCTTCATCTCAGCTTGAACGGCATCAACCACTTTCTGCATGGCAACTCTTGGATTCTTTTCCTCACCCTTGAGGTAAGATTCCCAGATTGGTTTGCCAATTTGAAACTGTTGGAGGCCGAAGAGGTGATTGGTGATCGCCTTGGCCTGGTCCAACTGTCCACGGACGAGGTCCACGAAGTCGGGTAGCCAATCAGGTTGACTTGATTTCCATCCGGCATAGAGAGACTTGTATGGAGGCAGTTGCCCTGGATGTGCGGTCTCAGTTCCTGCAATCGAATCTTTCCAGATTTGCTGGTCGTAGGTCAACGCTTTGACATACTCTGCCGCCTTCTCCTTGTTCTTGCCGTGTTTGAAAAGAGCGGCTCCAGTAGTCCAGAACACCGTAGAGCCTTCTCCACCAGCAAACTTCGGTAGTGGCCCCATTCTCAGGTCTTTCGGGTTGTCCCAGTACTGAGCCATCCGCAAAGGAGCATTGAAGTACTTGTTATAGTAACCAACTCGTTGGGCAGCAAAAGCGACTTCATCAGGAGTTCCATTCACTCCACCATCACTTGTGCCTGCCAACATGATGTCTGGATGAGATTTACTCATGATGTTCTTCATCAGCATCAGCGCTTCAATGGCAGCATCTCCTGTGAAATCAAAGAGCCCCTCGGAGGTGTACACGTCACTGCTCAGGCTGTGTGTGAAGGGAGCTAGGGAGCGCCAACCGTTTGCGTCAAAGGTTGCTCCAAATGGAGCCGCACCGCTCTCGATCACTTGATCAGCTCTAGAAAGGTAGTCCTGCCAGGTCGCAGGAGCACTGTCGGGAAGTCCGGCTTCCTTAACGATTCCTGCATGCCAACCAGTCCCGATCACATCTAATAGGAAAGGCCAACCATACATCTTGCCATTAATCGTGCACTCCTCGCGGATTGAGGGGATGATGTCGTCAATCACGTTTTTGGGGATGTAATTATCCCAAGGCTCAATGACGTCTGCCTCAATCATCGCTGTCATTTCAACAAATGGTGTCTGTCCGACATAGACATCCCAAGTACTGTCTTTCTTTTTGGCTTCTGCCACGAAACGTTCAATCCCAAAGCCCTCTACGGGTGCAATCTGGTAGTTGACATCGGGAAAGCGGGAATTGACTTGGGGAATGCCCGGATGCAGGTCTTCAATCCACTGGTAGAA
>JACLAC010006862.1_pt1 | contig 16503 bp, 13 predicted proteins | sample 8027881 | NCBI WGS metagenome assembly JACLAC01 (sample SAMN15725517, study PRJNA655200) | protist metagenome | isolation source: fluorescence activated cell sorting (FACS) single amplified genomes of... | place: Spain: Blaines Bay Microbial Observatory, Mediterranean Sea | collected 2016-01-19
ACTATTATTGTAGTTGGCTCCTCTACATTTTGATAACTATTTGAACAATTACTTATCGGTTTGAATAACTATTTTGTTTAATTAAAAGTAGTTATTAATCACAGGACTTCCCCTGACTAGAAGTTTGAAACTCGTATCTGGAACATAGCGGGTACAGGGTAATCAGGCGAGTATCAGCACCAGTTGGTACCCCTTTTCTCTACCATTGTTGTTGCAATTTCCTGAAGACCTAAGGCAGAATCGAGTATAATTGACTCATTAGTTCCAAATATATTTCTCGTAGAGAAACAGGTGGCTACAAATGCCCAAAGAATTAGTTGCAATTTCCCCTCGTCAGCCAGTAGTGCAGGATTATCAAGAATCGGCCGTACTCGAAGGACAGGTTCGTATCCAAGTAGATTTCGGCGCCCCTAAACGAGGGTCAGAAATGACCATGTACTATGGTAACCGGGACGCTAAATTTCCAATGGGGTTGGGAAATATGTGCGTTGGTCGGATTATAGAACTGGGTGATGGTGTCGGTGGATTTGAGATTGGCGATCGAGTTGCTTGTCACGGACATCTGAGGGAAACTCACATCCGATCGGCTGGACAATTACTGTCTATGAGTGATCGAATGACGTGGAAAGAGGCCGTCTGTTACGATCCAGCCCACTTTGCACTGGCTAGCATTCGTGACGGTCAGGTTCGGCTTGGGGATCGGGTCGCCGTTTTTGGCCTGGGCGCAATCGGGCAAGTAACTGCCCAAATGGCCAAACTCGCCGGCGCCGATTTTGTGGCTGTAGTTGACCCGATTCGAGGTCGGCGACAGGTGGCGCTAAACGCAGGCGTGGACATGGCCATCGACCCATCTTCCGAAGATGTAGAACAAGTTCTAAAAGATGCTACTGGCGGATTAGGAGTTGATGTAGCGATTGAAACCAGTGCGGTCTATCAGGCTCTAGATCAGGCCATCCGCGGATTGGCTTTTAATGGAACTGTAGCCGTGGCCGGTTGGGCCAAAGAGTGTACTGGTGGATTAGATCTTGGAGCTGTAGCCCACTTCAGTATTCCCAATTTGATCTTCGCTCGAGCCAACAGCGATCCCAATCGAGATCATCCTCGTTGGGATTTCACTAGAATTCGTCACCACTGTTGGAAATGGCTGTCGGCTGGAAAAATCAATTGTGAGGAGATTGTGTCCCCTGTTGTTTCATTTGCCGAGGCGGTCGAAGCATATCAAGAGATGGACCTACATCCGGAACGAAGTGTCAAGCTTGGAGTTTCGTTTGGGGATGGATGATCGTAATTGGTGGACGAATAGCTACCCTTATCAGTAGGCTTTGTCAATTAGGATAGAACAAAGTGAGCATCCTGTCGAAAGGTACTTCTAGAGGAAGCAAAAAATAGTAAAGGCTGGTTATTGCTCAGTCAAGAGAAGCAAATCAATTTATTGCTAGACCGAAGTGTGAGGATCAATATGTTCTCAGGTCGGTATTAGATGCGAGACAAAAGCCTGAATAGCATTGGATAAAGTTCATTATTAGACGCTAAGATATATCTAATGCAAGTTGGAGATTTCACTTCGTGAGAGATAAAAGCATTACAGGAGATCGGACCACGGTTATTTTCGACGGTCAGAGTCCTGACCGACTTGCTTGTGACACTACGCTTCGTTGCATGCCAGATGGTAGCTGGATGATGGTTATGTTAGGTGGTGGTAATAGCGAACCTCTGCCAGAGAATCGAGTATTTATCACCCGTAGTGTGGATCAGGGAAACACCTGGTCAGATATGGAGCCACTCGACTTGGGGATAAAATCTGAAACTCCGGATGTTGCCCTAGTACCAACCGAATTTATGGTGTTAAATAATCGATGCACTATTTTTGTAGCAACACATGATGGAAGATTTCTAAACTGGAAAGCGTGGATGGTCCACAGCTATGATGGGGGATATAACTGGGGTCTGCTTGAACCAGTTCCTGGACGGCTACATAATCGTACTTTCATTCGTAATCGGCTTACCACCCGAGACGGCCGTATACTGCTACCCTTTCAGCACTATCTTGGCCAATTTACGATAAACCCTCGCAATGGTGTGCTGATGAGCCACGATCAAGGTGAAACTTGGACTGAGTACGGTAATATTCGTCTTTCACCCAACGATGACTATCATGGTTGGGCCGAAAACAACATTGTTGAGTTGAGCGATGGTCGGATTGCCATGATCATTAGGGCTGATGGTCTGAGTGGTGTACTTTACTACGCTGAATCTAAGGATAATGGTTATAGCTGGCCGGAGTTTGCTACACCAACGACTATCCCTAATCCTGGTTCGAAGGCAACGCTCTATCCATTGGCCGATAATGCTGTGGGGCTACTACATAATCCGAATCCTGAACATCGCAGTCCTTTAGCCTTGTGGGTGAGTTTCGATGACATGAAAACTTGGCCGTATCAACGAGTTTTAATTCCTCAATCTGGGGATGGAGCGAAAGGAATGCTTAATTATCCGGATGGCTTTGTCAGTGAAGATAAACGTTGGCTCCACTTCGCTTATGATGACAACCGGCATCGTGCTGTCTACTTCGGCGCTAATTTACCCGAATCTCCCTCCTTATCGATGGAACACAACTAGTTTTGCCTACAAAGCCGTACCAACATCTTATCCTTCTTTTTTTGTGCTAGATCATACAAAAAGAGTTTGAAGACAAAGCCGATGGAAACGGAGATTAACATTTTGAAGATTGGAGCGAAGGCCATTATCAATCAATTGTGAGGTGCCAATATAATTTCCTCATACAGACAAGTTACTGTCTCAATACTTAGTAGGTTAGGCTCACCCACTGAAGATATGACGCTAGGAATATTACAAGAGATATCCTAGAGATCAGTCAGTAGTTCTTAATCGATCCCATAGGTCGTATTGTCGAGGGTGAGGCTTTTAAATAGGGAAGGTTATATGTCAAAGCAAAAAAAAATTAAGGACTATCGCCAGCAATTTATTAATCAAGGTTACGCAATTGTTGAGAATGTTCTCACCATCAAAGAGTTAACACTAAATCGATAACTGATTTTACTATTCAAATATATCGGCAATTCCTTTCCTGTGGTATTAAATGAATGTTGTGTTTCATGTTTTCACAGGATCATTTGTTATTTCTGCCTGTATTATGTTAAATCCTGCAGATGCATTAAAGAACATTGAATTGACAGTAGAATGTAAATCATATTCATTTTAAAATCCATAAGCTCTAATCTTTCCACTGCCTAAAGTATCCTGAAAGAAAACAGACTGAAAATTAGCATTATGTTATTAGTTTTTCTTAGTTAAATAGGATTCTGACAGATTATTACCAGGTTACGTTTTGTCCTGCTTATACCCTCATTCACAAAATAAAACCCATAGCAAATCCAACTTTAAAAGAGGAAATTCTAAGACCTTACCCACATGTTTACCATTGTTTTAGTTTATCCCAAATATTTCAGGATAAACAATTGACCGTCAACACCTTTGCCCTCCTCAGTCCTGAGAATAGTATTTTCTACATTGAGGATAGTGAACTGATGCAATCTAGCCAATTGGTTAACGTACTTATCAGAATGTGCATAACGCCCCCGATTCGTGAGTAAATAATCGTTCGTGTTGGTTGATTCTGTCGAAAACAGAAAAACTGCTCCCGATTTCGATGCGCCTGATATATTAGAAAATAATTGACTTAAATCACCTATATAAATCAGGACATCTGTAGCGATAAATAAATCATATTTTTCTAAATCGTTGTTTAGATACTTATGAATGTCAATATTCTTTAGTACATCGTAGACCTCTTTCTTCTTAGCTATTTCAAGCATTTTTGGAGACAGATCGATACCAACTAACTTTTTGCAAAGAGGTCGAAATGCTTCACCTGATAAGCCTGTGCCACAACCAAGATCAACAGCCACATCAAAATTTACGTTCTTGCTCTGAAGTCCTAGCAAGAGATTCTTGAGAAGTTTAGGCACTTTGTAATCTAATACCTCTGCTAAATGATGTTCAAATCTTGCTGAATAATCATCAAACAGGCTCTGAATATAATGCTTAGGGGCTGTTTTAGTCGTAACTCCAATTTGGCTAGACAGGAGATGAACAGCGTTTTGGCGAAGAATATATACCTGATCATCACTTGGGTTTAAAGCCAAAGCAGCATCGCATAAATCAAGAGTTGCTTGATACCAAGCGATGGCTTGCTGACACTCGCTAAGGGATCGATACAAATTCCCTAAATTATAATGTGCATTTATATAATCAGCATTAATGCGAATTGCATTTTGATAACAAATGACAGCTTTTTCCGACTGGCCTAACTCCTGATATACTTTACCCAGGTTATTGTGTCCCTCTACACAATCTGGATTGATTTGGATAACAGCACTATAAAAAAAGAGAGCTTGTTGATATTCACCAAGGGATTGATACAAATTCCCTAAATTATAATGTGCATCTGCATAATTAGCATTAATACGAATTGCATTTTGATAACAAATGATAGCTTCTTCCGCTTGGCCTAACTCCCGATATACTTCACCCAGGTTATTGTGCGCTTCTGGACAACTAGAATTGATCCGTAGGATATTTTGATAACCTTTGAGGGCTCCTTGAACATTACCCCTTTGCTGATGACTATTTGCTAAAGTGAACGTCTGTTCTACAGGCATATTTTCTTTAATATTTTTTGACCGTCTGTAATATTATAAGCATAATCTGAAGTGAGATCCCAAGTATATATTAATAAAAAGTACGTACTTCGTAATACAGCAAAGAATCAAGAAGGATTTTGACAGGTCGTATTGGGTTAATAGGCAGGTGCCCGACCAACCCCTGAATGATGAAATAATTATTTTCATTGTTTGCATTAGGTCATATAGCAGCAGGGAATTATGTAGAATCCAGTAAAGCAATATACTGGGATGGTAAGACTGAAGATGGTGAACAAGTATCATCAGGTACTTATTTCTACCAAATTGAGGCTAGAGATTATACAGAAACACGAAAGATGGTGATTCTGAAGTAGTTCAAGTTTTCAAGATCCTATAAATTCGACTAATCTTTTTCATCTTAGGAGTGGTGCCTTATAATCCCCACTCCTAACTTTATTTAGACTTTTCACATCATCCTTATATAGTAGTTATATATAAGACAGGTGTGAAAACATCAATTCATCTAACTAACTCCTATTGATACACTTATTTTCTCTAGAAAGATATTAATAAGGAACGATTTCACGGATGCCTTATAAGAATATATATTAGTTAATCGTGAAAACGTTAATTCTTCTAATTCAACGATAATAACAATACTTCTCCTGTGGTATTAAATGAATGTTGTGGTTTATGTTTTCACGGGATCTTTTGTATTACTGCCATGTCCATGTTAAATCCTGCAGATGCATTGACTAACATTGAATTGGCAGAGAAATAGAGAGTATTCGTTTCAAAATTCATTAATCCGATTATGCTCAACTTAATAGACCCATCAATAGAATTAACATCTGTTTTTATTCAAAGTAATCGTATTGTTTTAGAATCGATTCACATGTCTTATTGCCAACAAATTTTCCATGAATTTACTTCTGAAATAACCCAATACATGCGTCCGAAACTTCCTATCATTGTTGAAGAAACTGCTCAGTTTATTTCTGAGTCACTGACTAAAATACAAAGGGGAGAGGAATTAGTTCTGGTCATAAAAAAGAGAGAAAATGAAGAGTTTTTGGGTTGTTGTGGTTTCCATAGCGGAGAGTCACCAACAACTCCAGAATTTGGGATCTGGATAAAAAAAGATGCTCATGGTAATAAATATGGAAGAGAAGCAATAAAAATTCTCAAGCACTGGGCAATTGAAAACATTGATTTTGACTATGCAATTTACCCAGTTGACAAAGCAAATATCGCAAGTCGAAAAATCGCTGAGTCTTTAGGAGGAATGGTAATAAAAGAAAGGAGAGTTAAAACGATGAGAGGTAGTTATTTAGATGAAGTCGTATATAAAATTCCTAAAACGGAGAGCTAATTATAATATCAGTCCGACAAGATTCCAGACGTTACCTTTTGAGCTTATATCAGATCTTCAACTAGATCCTGAAATAACTTAAAGAACAACTGCTAGATGGTGCGTAATCTCTGCTTGAATGGAATATGTTTAGTAGTACCTTCTAACTTACAAACTAAATCAATTAAGTCAATCATATCAAGGGTTTCTATTGTTTACTTGCTCTGAACATCAAGACAAAAACAACACAGATTGGGATCTTAAGTTACCAGGTAAAATCTTCTTATATTATATAAGAGGAAATTACCTGGTTGAGTTTCTCTGTTCACTTTATTTCCAGCCTATAGTTTCTGGTGTCAAGTGTTCAGAGATTTTAGGAAGAAAATTTCTAAGGCTTCATCAGGTAACAGCAAAGATCCACAATCTTGATATTCTAGTTTGCGATAAAAGTGTTGTGCAGTTTCATCTGATAAGGTTGATGTCACGACTTGATTATTATCTCTTTGGTACATCTCTATCTCCCAAAAATTAACCAATCTTGTTCCAATTCCTTTTCTTCTGTAATCTTCTTCAATCCACAGCATATTCATCAAGGGAATCTCATCCCAAAAGTAATTGAAGCGTAACTATCCAATATTTTGCTCATTATCTAGAACAACGATAATTTCTGCATCCTCAATTTTCTTTTTTACCATCTCAGGTTTGATCTGACGATCATTGTGTACCAAGTAGTCATAATTCTGTGAGGTGGCAAATCTAATTTCTATCATTAAATTTCCTTTGAGATTGATTAAAGTGAAAATGACTATAGAATATTGACACTACCCTCCCTATGCTATTAAATAGGTGTTGTTTTTTAGGTTCTCACAAGTCTTATAAATTGCTGTCTATTTTATGTCTAACTTTGCATCTGCAATAACCAAGGTTGAATTGGTAGTTAGATTTGGTGAGCATATATAAGAATCTTAGCTGTTCCATTTGATTCTGTGTTTGTGCTCATTCCATAGAATATCTAATTATCACATCGGCGAAAATCCAATCAGCTTATATTAACAAATTATTTAGACAAAATGAACCAACAGCATAATCAACAAGTTCAGCGAATCAATGTAGTCGGTGCAAGTGGTAGTGGGAAATCAACTTTCAGTCGAAAGCTATCAGCTATCTTATCTATTCCTCATGTTGAAATGGATGCTATTTTTTGGCAACCTAACTGGCAAGAATCTGATGATAACACGTTCTTTTCAAGATTATCTGCTGAAATTTCACCCTTGCCCAACTGGGTCTTGGATGGAAATTACACTCGCAGTATACCCATTAAGTGGGATAAAGTTGACCTGGTTATTTGGTTAGATTACTCCTTTGCCAGAACAGTCTTTCAAGCAATCAGGCGAGCAATTAGTCGAGCCTGGAGTCAAAAAGAATTATGGGCTGGAACGGGCAATAAAGAAACTTTCCGCAAACTTTTTTCTAAAGATTCCATCGTTCTGTATACCATCAAGACACATAACAAAGTTAGAAGGAAATACGAATTGCTTATGTCGGATAAAAGCTATTCTCACATCGAGTTCGTTCGTTTCCGTTTGCGAAAAGAATCGGAGGATTTTTTGCAGCAGATTAGAGACAGGTCTAATGAAGACTAAGATATAATCTTAGGATGAATAGTCTATATTAGATTTTCAACTGGATTCTGAGAAAACTAAAAAACTCCTGGTAGACTCTGCGAATTCTCTGCTTGAATGGGATGTTATCTGCCAGAATTAGTGTCTGTTTTGCTGAAGCGGTGATCAACTGAATTATAATACTACATATTTGAATATTAGTTGGGGTAGTGAGTTTTCGGGCTCAAGGAAGGTTGCTATTACTATACTACTGAATAATGAGGACTTGGAGGTTTCAGTTTATTCTCCTAATTGTAATCTTAATTAATTCAGTATTCGTCCGAAAAATCAGTAAAACTCAACTACAGCGATTCAATAATAAACCTATCAGAAGGAGAATCGATGAGAAAACCCATATACTTGTTCTTTCTTGGTATTTTTTCCATAATTACAATTGTTGGTTGTACCACTAATGAAGTAGAAATCAGTAAAATTATCAAAGAGGAAATTGAAAAACAACCACTATCCGAATTGGACACTAACATATCAAGATGGAAAGCCAATAAGTTGAGTAATTACCAATTTGATTTTCAGTGGATTTGCTTTTGTGAACCTGATTATATTTCACCTGTTACTATCACAGTGGAGGATGATGTAATTAGCCACGTCATGTATAGTGAAACGAAAATTCTGGTTCAGGAGGATAAACGGAGTCGTTACAAAACAATCGATGATTTGTTCAGTTTTGTCCAGGATGCCGATAACCAAAATGCTCACCAAATTTCAATACATTACGATCCGCATCGTGGATATCCGATTAAGGGGTCAGTGGATTATGTGGAAATGATAGCCGATGACGAGAAAGGCTTTGAGATTAAGAATTTAATGGAATTGGAGACTAACGAAGATGGAACTTGGTTAATAGAAAGATTGCCAATAAACGAAATTTTATTACAAATTAACAAGAATATCCCGCCTTCAATTAATATTAGTGTAGAGGGGTATTTGACTGATAGTTGTACATTGTTTCATCAGATAAAACAAAAACAGAAAGAGAATTTGGTAACTGTTGAGATAACAACAAAACGACCTAGAGATGCTGTTTGTGCTGAGGTAATTACAGAAATCTCAAAAAGCATTCAACTTAAAGCTAATTTTTTAATAGGTCAAGATTATATACTAGTTGTCAATGATAAAGAAAAGCACATTGACCTTTAATTTAAGTTCAAACAAAAAAGTAAATAGGGAAATAAATTTGAAGTAAGTTAAAAGAGATTACTGTTAGTCTACTTATGACAAGTAGAAAACCTGATGGTAATGTTAACAATACCATAGTCACAATAAGAAAAAGTGTGACTGTCAGTGGTTATATCTTATCGATAGTAAATGTTAATTTATCTACTAAGACTCCGTTTTAGAGGCAACCTATTCACCTCAATTCCAATCTATTTCATATGCGTAGCTTATGAGTTTAGGTTTAGTCTTTGTTCTGAAAAAGAAATAGAGCGAGTAATCCTACATATGCCATCATAGGCGCGGGGTTGTTGGGGATTTGTTTGGTTCTAGTTCGATTTTCGATGCTACGAATAGCGGATAACCAGGATTATTTGTATTACTGCCACGCCCATGTTAAATCCTGCAGATGCATTGACTAACATTGAATTGGCAGTAATTTGTAAATCATATTCATAATTAAATTGAACTGTTTCTATCTCTCCAGTACCTAACCTATCCTGAAAATCAAATACTACATTTGTAAATCTAATTAATTGTTATATTGGTTTAAATGAGAAATGAGAAGATTCCAGGCATTATTCTTTGAGTTTATATCAGATTCTCAACTGGATTATGAGAAAACCAAAAGAACTACTGATAGATTGTGCGAATTCTCTGCTTGGATAGTAGAAATCCACCTGACATCTTGTAGAGAATTGTGCCTTATGATAAAATCGGCTGACCGTCTTCGGGCTGCTCTTACTAATTCACCCAAAAGTGAGAAAAGCCAAATTGAAAATAGGAGTTCACATGCATATTCAAATAATCAATTTCAATCTTGATGGAATCAATCGAGATGAATATGAAACAGCTTGTCACGGCGTAGCTGGCGATTTTGCTTCTTTACCAGGACTCATTTCTAAACACTGGTTAGCGAATGAAGAAAATAACACCTATGGTGGAGTTTATATCTGGGAAAATAAAGAAGCAATGCAGAGTTATCTTGAATCGGACCTTTTTCGTGGTGTTAGCACAAATCCTGCATTCTTGAATGCGGAATCTAAAGATTTTGAAGTCATAGCAGATCTGTCTGAAATCACAAGAGGAGTTTAGTGTCTGCTTCTTTTCTCGCTATTTCTTAAGAAATCATTCAAAAAGTAGGCCTTTTAGCATACTTTCTACTAGACCAAGCAAGTGTTTGTTTGCTAAAAATCAATCAACACTTAAACGAATGGAAAATGGGCTGAATTTTCCTTCAAGATCCTATAAAATCAACCAATCTTTTACATCTTAGGAGTGGTGCCTTAATCACCACTCCAAGTCCTAGTGATTTCACCCCCACCTTATAGTATTTATTATTAGGTAGCCATGAAAATACCAATCCTGCAAATTCAAAGATATCAATACTTCCTTTCCTGTGGTATTGAATCGATGCTGTGGTTTATGTTTTCACCAGATCTTTGATATGACTGCCACATCCATGTTAAATTCTGCAGATGCATTGACTAACATTGAATTGGCAGGGAAATAAAAAGAGTATTTATTTTAAAATCTAACTCTGCTAATCTCTCTAGTACCTTACCTATCCTGAAGGTAAACGAGTAGATTTATAAAGGCAATTTATCTTTTATCTTGGGTTAAATAGGAAGGAGAAGGACTATAGACGAGATCTTTTGAGCTTATATCAGATCCTTCAACTAGATCCTGAAGTAACTTAAAGAACTACTGCTAGATAGTGCGTAATCTCTGCTTGAATGGTATATATTTCTTGGCATTAATCCCGTACGGGGTATGTCGACTTGTGGGGGTCAAGTTTTTGTCCCCCACAAGTCCCTTCAGTTTTCTCCCCAATTCTAAACTTAACTTCCACCTTTCTATCAGTGCGTGTAAGACTGATTTACGTATCTTCTCATTTTCTCTGAGATTCTGAAAGAATAAGGTATTTACAGGCATAAAAAAAGCCGAGGAAGACTCGGCAGGGTTGGGCTGTGACTTTATTTTTAGTAAAGCTAACATCCATTCTCTCACGGTTGACCCAATCTGTCAAGGTAGAAACCTATTTTTTCTTCACTTCTGATTTTTGTCATTCGAATTTGCGCAAAAGATAACGCGTGTACGGGGTAATCAGGCGGGTATTAGTACTAGTTGGTACCCTTTTCTTTTTTTGTAGTTTCTCCTTACTATTAACCGTCTTTCATGTTTTATATTTTACTCTATACCCTTTCTAGTTTGACTGTAACTATAACGTAATTAGTGCTGTTTGAGCGTCACAGGTGTAGCACCAATGTCACAGTTGTGAACAGGCTTTTCTTCCTGATTTCCGACCACGTCTCTCAAACTAATACATGCTAGCTATGGCACAGTTAATGCTGACGAATTGAACAGCCAAATATGATTAGCCTAACTGTTTGTCAGTAAACTAAGTCGAAGAGTATATCCAGTCTTGAATATAGATATTTTCGACTGTCGCTCGCTAGTTACAAAGCCAAATATAACGACTATCTCGTCACTTCAAAAGGAGTAGTTGTGAAGAAATTGATATTCATTTTATTATTAGTTATTTATTGTGGTACATACACATCAAAGGCTGAAGCCGCGCCATCTCTAGAGGCTGGAACATCTTGGCGTCAGGTTACCTATGGCACATTAGGGATGACTCTCAGCCTAATCCCATATGTTTATATGCTTGAAAAACGCTTACCAATACGGCGTCGATTTAAATCTGAAAATCCAACTTTCTGGGGAAGTTGTATCTTAACAGGAGTTTCAATAACTACAGTTGTAGGTCCCTTTGCAATTATGGAGCTTTGTTCTAGGGGAATTGAGTTAGGTTATATGCATCAGAATGATAAACGGTATCGTGGTAATCTATCGTCAACCCGTCTAGCAATTGGCTTGGGCATACCAATTACCGTTTTGGGGGGAGCTATAAGTCTTGCAGCTTGGTCGATGACGCAGAAACTTAACAATTCAAAAGTTGAAAATCTGCATATGCTCTCAATACCACTAGCTTTCTTAACAATTCCTTCTATCTTAGGTACCAGATCATATAACAAAAGCCTGAAGAAAAGGCCAATGGAAGCAGAAATTAACATATTGAGAGTAGCGTTTTGAGGATTTAGTCCATTGAAGGCTGACCATAGCCGTGGAACTTGAAAAGCCTTCAGATTTGTGAGTTAACAACTACGATGTCATATAGCAATTGAGGGCAGAAGGCGTTTAGATGATTACTCTCTTATTTACAAACTTACAAACTACGTAGTATTGTAATTGACACAAATCCGACAAGCAGGTTGACTGCGATCAGAAGACTAATCGCTAGATAGTACAAATTCGTTGTTTTTGAAATTCTTCTATTTGTTTATTATTTTTTCAATCTCGCCGTTCAAATTTGAGATTCAACTATTAAAGTCCATACCTGAAATCCATAGCTTCACTTTTGTCGGATTTATATTGTCTATCTCCTAATTTTCGTCCGGCGTCACACAGAGACGGTTGACACCACCCCCAGTCCCAATCGAGGGGGGCATCATCATCAACCGTTGCCGATCCGTCAAATTGCTGTATTGGTTGGCATCGTAGTATTTGTCTGACCATGCGGAATGTCCTGGGCTATACTTGTAAAATAAAGATCGGCGTTCTTGTTGCCCTTTCCAAGACATGGTACCATGAATAAGTGATTCAGTGAAAAAGGTCACATCCCCGGCATCGACTGCAGGTTGTTTCACATAGTGTGGCCGACGCTCAAACCACCTGACATCATCGGGGAAATTGGTCAGATAGTTACTTTTATGGCTACCTGGTACGCAAGCAAATCCACCATCGCCGACTTTAGCTGGTGCCAAGTTATAAGTTACAACGCAAAGACCATTACGTATTATTCCATCGCGATATTTATACCAATGATCGCCCTCAGGGCCGCCAGGACGACCACCATCCTCCCCACCGTGCAGGCGACCTCCGGTGCTGATTCCAGATTGCATGAACATAGCGTAGTCATGGTCAATTCGGACGTATGGACCTATTAGTTCAAGTAAGTAAGGTAAGATTTTAGAGTTATCAATCAGATTTTTGAACGGTTCACCCCAAGTACTAGGTGGGCCACTTCGATCTCCATCGTCGATCATTTGGTTCATTTCATCTACTTCATTCGCTGTTAAGATATTCTTGATAATCAGGTACCCTTCTAAATCGAAAATAAATTTTTCCTCTTCGGTCATCATGGTTTAATTGACTCCTGTTTGCTAATTTCTTTTTGGTCAGGATTTTTTTGATAAACTTAGTGACAAATTCATCCCTCAAAATCATAGGCCACAACATTCTAACACCATTTGACGGAATCATCAATTGGGGAGCCAAAAAGTATCGGATCAATAATATACGGTCTAAACAGTGAGATCGCGCTGACCACCTACGCAAACAAAAACGACTATGATACAATTATCGACAGTAACGAACCTAATGATATTCGTCATTGCTCAACTTTACTGACACGACCTGATTGTATTCAACTGTTCGGCTTGGCGGTCGGTTATCAAGAGCCGATAAAATATCTGATTACCTATGGCACATCTAGCAACACTGATGGCTATTAGTTGGGTTTATGGATATTAGGCCAGCTGTGACAAATCTCGGTTATCGACCGAAAGGCAACCTGATAGACACACATCTGCACCGGTTCATCCGAAAAAATAAATTGGGCACGCAGTCCGCTTTCAGAATGACAATATGCTGAAAACGATCTGCGCCTATTACTCGAAATTGAGATCTTAGAATGAATGATGAAGATCAGATAGAAGATAAGCGGTTGTACTCAAACCAAGACCGTACTAATTGTTTCGCTGGCCTACAAAGAGCCATCACGTGTACATGCAGCAAGACAGTTGCTGTGCCGGAGCTACTCTGGTTTACCATACAAGATTTGCAAAAATTTACTAAAACAGTTTTTATCTGCTGAGTGGTTCCTGAAAAACTATTTGATCAATTCAAGAAAATAGGAATAATGAAAATATTAAACGTAAGCAAAATTCGTAGTATTGTAGTAGCCCTTTCAGTCTTACTTTCCTTCTATGAAGTATCAGCTGAAAAAATTCCAGCTTTTCCTGGAGCAGAAGGCCATGGAATGTATACCATCGGAGGCCGTGGCGGACGAGTAATAAAAGTAACCAACCTCAACGACAGCGGTGAGGGTAGTCTACGTGCAGCAGTCGAAGCTGAAGGGCCACGAATTGTCGTTTTTGAAGTGTCAGGTACTATAGAATTAGAGAGTAGACTCAAAATACGAAATGAATATATTACTATTGCAGGGCAAACAGCTCCTGGAGATGGAATATGTATAAAGAATCACGAGGTTTTCATCGATGCATGTGAAGAAGTTGTTGTTCGTTACATACGTTTTAGAATGGGTGATGAAGCGCAGCAACAAGCTGATGCTTTTGGTGGTCAAAAAAACAAAAACGTAATTATAGACCATTGTTCTGTGAGTTGGTCTACGGATGAATGTGCCTCATTCTATGCTAATGAAAATTTCACCATGCAGTGGTGCCTGATTGGAGAAAGTCTGCGCTACTCTGTTCATGAAAGTGGCAAGCACGGATATGGAGGTGTCTGGGGAGGTAAAAAAGCATCGTTTCATCATAATTTACTCGCACACCACGATAGTAGAAACCCAAGGCTTGGGGAGTATGCATCATCTTATGCTCTATCCGATTTAGTTGATATCAGGAATAATGTGATATACAACTGGCAAGGCAACAGTTGTTATGGAGGCGAAGGGATGAATGTTAATATGGTGAATAACTATTATAAAACTGGGCCAGCAACAATAAAGCATCAAGACAGAATTGTTGCGCTACGGAATAGAGTTGAGACCTGGGACCCCTTATATAACATTTGGGGAAAATTCTACATTAATGGTAATGTATTAACGGGATCAGAAAGAGCAACAAATGATAACTGGAATTATGGTGTTCAATTTGATTCTAAATGGAGCCATATATCTAATACGGAAAGGCAAAGCTTGCGTCTGGAAAGCCCCTTAGAAACAAGCGTTGTTACGACAGACCTAGCAGAGGATGCTTATCAAAAGGTACTTAAATTCGCAGGTGCAAGTTTAAAGAGAGACTCTGTTGACCAAAGAATAATACACGATGTAACTACCGGTACGGCAACTTGCATGGATGGAGGTAATAACAGTACCAATGGTTTTATTGACACACAAGATGCTGTTGGTGGCTGGCCTGAGTTAGAGTCATTACCTGCTCCTTTTGACACAGATAACGATGGAATGCCTGATGAATGGGAAATAGAACACGGCTTAGATCCCAGTAATCCCAGCGATGGAAATAGGGACTTCAATAAAGATGGGTACACCAATATTGAAGATTACCTCAATAGTCTAACCCTTCAATACTATGATACAAAACCTATGGTAACCATCATTAGCCCCAAAAACAATGAGGTTTTTATAGTCTCAAAGAAAGCGAATATTGAGGTTGGAGCATATGCCAACGACTATAACGGCGGTTCAATAACTAAAATAGAACTATATTTGGATAAGCAACTCGTAAAAAAAGAAAATAACGCTAACCAAATTGTTACTAAACTGAGGGGTGTTTCTAATGGCATGCACCACATTATAGTAAAAGCTATGGACAATTCAGGTAATATTAGCATTGATACTAGCACCGTATATGTTGGGACAAAAAAGGTCAGGGTAAATATTGAAGAAGACGCACGGAATGGATATGTAAAATTAGAGCCTAGTGGAGGGCTTTATGCTGAGGATATAGATGTGAATATCATGGCAGTTCCAAATGAAGGCTACTACTTTCACGGTTGGACTAAAGATATAGAAAGTGAACAAGAGATACTAACTATTAAAACTAGGTATGATATAACCTTAAAACCTGTATTTGTGGCTAATGAAGATTCCTTGAATATGTACAGGAAGACGATAAAAATTACATTCGGACCGTTAGAAGGTTTTTATGCTCTCCCTGGCTACATGGCAGATGGTGGTAGTCCTTATTTCAGGAAACTTAACGGATATACTTACGGTTGGCTTGAGGGCTACAACCTTGCCGGCTCATATAATCCTTCGGAATCAAACTTAGTATTAGCAACTCATAATGTTTTTGAAACAGAGAATAGTAATTATTCATGGGGTATTGACTTACCGAAAGGATTTTATAACGTGAAATTAGGACTCGGAGCTAAGAAATCCCAACAAGCTATAAGAGTAAACCTGGGTCAACAACGTTCAGACGGTTCTCAATTATTTATAAATGATTCTATAGACACAGATAAGTACAGTGAGTATGTTTTTGAAAATTTTGAAGTCAAAGATGGTGGCAGTATTTACTCTGATGTACAATTAACTCTAAGTAGTGTGAATCAAACAAAAGTATATTTTATTGAGATAGAACCAGTGAAAATTGGAGGGAGGAGAAGGGTCAAGGTAATTAATGGTAGCGGTAGTGGCACATATAACGAGTTTTACGGTCCGGTTATGATAACAGCTGACTCACCCGACGACGGTATGATTTTTGATAAATGGATTGGCAATACAGAACCCCAATATTTTGAGGATATTGATAAATGGATTAGTAATACTGGTTATATCGAAGATATATATTCTCCCACAACATTTGTAACCAAATTAGATTATATT
>JACLAC010022556.1_pt1 | contig 16502 bp, 13 predicted proteins | sample 8027881 | NCBI WGS metagenome assembly JACLAC01 (sample SAMN15725517, study PRJNA655200) | protist metagenome | isolation source: fluorescence activated cell sorting (FACS) single amplified genomes of... | place: Spain: Blaines Bay Microbial Observatory, Mediterranean Sea | collected 2016-01-19
TATAGATAGTGAATTTCGTGGGATTAAACTTTATCACGGGACTTCTTAGGTTATTATGTTTTGACAGTAAAAGGGTATTCTTAAATCCAAATAGATTAGATGCCAAAATAAATAAGTGTTAGGAGAGGAAGTAAATGTCAGGAATTATTCGCGTTACCCCAGCAGAACTAATGGATATGTCAAATCGTTATTCAGGTGAAAGCAGCCAGGTGGAGGACCAAATTGGTCGTCTGGACACAATGATAAGAGATCTTGAAAGCATGTGGGAAGGTGAATCTAGTAGAGCCTTCAATGAACAATACCAAACATTAAGACCTTCATTTGTTCAAATGCAGCAGCTTCTTCAAGATATCTCTGAGCAATTAAATAGCACTGCTCAAGCTCTTGAAAATGCTGATCAGCAAATTGCAAGCCAAATCAGAGGCTAATAAAGCATATGTAAGTAATGAAGGAGTGCCGTATTTATACATAGGTGGTACTCCTTCTTTATGAGGTGAGGATTATGTACATAGAAATTACTGTAGATTTGAAAAATTACCAAAGAGAAAGCTTTGATATTAGATTATCAAACTACCATTCTATAAAAAAAGTTATCAATATTGTGTGGCAGGCTAAAAAGATATCAGAAAATCCAAAAGAAGGTTCATGGGTAAGAGTTGTTAATAAACAAAAAGTGATACAAGGAAATACAAGATTACTTGATGCAGGCATTATGACAGGAGACAGAATTGAAATTTTATGAAGGAGACAATGAGAATGTCACAGAACGATATCTCATATTTACAGCAGCAGCTAGAAGCAGATATTAAACGCGAAGAAAATATAATAACCTTTACGTTTCAAAAGGAAAAAATAAAGTTAGACGATTCTACAGAAATATCCTTTATAACAAACATCAATCCTACGATTAAGAAAGAAGTTAGTATGATGGATGATGCGTTATCGATTCATTTTACCATTCCAAAAACATACTCTTTTCTTACTCCTCAACTTAAGCAATTAGATGAGAGAGAGCGGTTATTTCTTACATATAAGGTTGTACAACAGGTGAATCAACATGCTTTATCAAGAATACATCTACTTGTTTGTCCAGAAAATATTGCCCTAGATAAAGGATTAAATCCATACTTTCTACATTATGGAGTAAAGGAGAGTTTACCTCCTTATGAAAGAGATCAAGAACAATTACTAAAAGAAGTGAAGGCAACCATTATCTCAATTGTCGATTCACAATATACATTTGAGCAATATGTTTCTTACTCTCAAACATTAAAGCTTTCTACATTTGCTAAAAAGATAGTTGAGTCAAGCTCATATAATGAGCTCCTTGAAATTCTTGAGGATAGAATTCAAGGGTTAAATGAACAAAAGCCATTAATCATGATGGTGAATAAAAAATCATGGAAACTTAATCGCTATGTTTTATATGGAGTTACTTTGTTGTTGATTCCTTCACTTATTTATTGCTTTTATTCTTTATTTTCCTTACAACCAAAACAAGAAAGCTTTATTTCAGCTCAGGAAATGTTTTTGCAAAATAATTACAGTGAAGTAGTAACAGAGCTGCAGCCTTATGATGTTAATGAGATGCCAAAGGTTACACAATATGAACTTGCTCTATCGTATATCATCAATGAGTCATTAACAGAAAATCAAAAGGAAACAGTGCGTAACACTATTACATTACAATCTGATCCACAATATTATAAATATTGGATTTTAATTGGTCGTGGTGAAGCTGAAGAAGCCTTAGATATTGCTAGATATATGGAGGATCGCGATTTAATTTTATTTGGATTATTAAAACATAAAGAGCTAGTCAAATCAGATGATGAATTGAAACGGGAAGAAAGACAGCAATTATTAGCTGATATTGAAGATGAAATAAAAGAATATCAGCGTGAAGTAGAGGAAGAGCTTGTAGAGGAAAATAATCCTGATCAGCCTGTCTCAAATTCAGTACAAGATGAATCAGCACCTGAAGAAGAGAAGGAAATGAAAAATGACGTAGATAATGCTGAGACAAAGGAAGAACAACAAGAATCTTCAGCAGAAGAAAAACAAGATGACCCAGCCATTGAGCAAGGATCTCAGTAATAGATTAGTCAAAACGATAGAAATGCAGGTGGTGAACATATGTCTGTGCTTTGGATTTTTAACAAAACGAACTATCAGCATTTACAACTTAAATCAAATAGTCATGAGGTAACAATTGGAGCTAGCGACAAGCATACAATGACACTTCAATCATTAACATCGTCATATAAAATGATCAATAAAAATGGAACTTATTATATGGATCAAGGTGTTGAGCAAGAACGGGAAATTGATAAGGATACCTTTCATTCACTAGCTGTTGGAGAAGAGGAACTATCCATTTATTTATCCTCTAAAGACTTTGAAGGTAAATCCTATTACATAGGACATTTAGATGAATGTATCTTTTCATCAATTGATGAGAGTGCTACTTTTTTTAAAAAATCAGCTGAGCTGTTAAATCAGGAATCGTTTTCATTAAATCGCCTTCAGGGTCAAATGGAGGTGTCACTTCTAGCAGGAGTACCTGTGTATATAAATGGCCATTTAATCAAGGAATCAACAAAGCTAGAAGTTGGTGATGTAATATGTTGGCCATTTATGATTGTTACCTTAATTGAAAAAGATGTTATACGGGTAGATAGTTTGTCAGATTATAAAACAAGTCTTCCAGAAATGATTGAGCCTCAATCAGAAATGCAAAAAAAGTATCCTTCATATCGACGAACACCACGGATGGTATATGACTTACCAAAAGAGAAGGTTCAGCTCTCAATTCCAACTCAGGATACAGAAGGATCAAATCGAAGTTTATGGCTCATCATTATGCCACCACTAGTCATGTTATTAGTTATGGGACTTGTTGCGATCCTTGTTCCCAGAGGAATCTTTATTATTGTTTCCCTCGTGATGTTCCTGACAACTTTAGTAACCTCTACTGTTCAGTATTTTAAGGATAGAGGAACACAAAAGAGAGCAAAAGAACGCCGTAAACGTATATATACAAATTATCTTCATGCAAAAAGACAAGAGCTACAAGAGCTTGCTGATAAACAAAAGGATGTACTCACATTCCATTTTCCTTCGTATGAACGAATGAAATATCTAACAAATCAGGTATCAGATCGATTATGGGAAAGAACGCTCGAAAGTCCAGATTTCCTGCAATTCAGGCTTGGTACAGGTACTGCGCCTGCTAGTTATACGATTTCTTCTACATCCTCAGACATGTCAAACCAGGAAATGGATGAACTATTAGAGGAATCACAAACTCTTGAAAAAGCTTATAAGAATTTAAGGGATTTACCAATTACAGCAAATTTATCTGATGGCGCAATAGGATTAATCGGTAAAGATGCTGTATTGAAGAATGAATTACACCAACTGATTGGACAGCTGGCTTTTTTTCATAGCTACCATGACTTGCGATTGGTGTTTATTTTTGATGAGCATGAGTATAAAGACTGGGAATGGATGAAGTGGCTTCCTCATTTTCAGTTAGCAAATTCCTTTGCAAAAGGCTTTATTTATAATGAAAAAACTCGAGATCAATTGCTGTATTCTCTTTATGAAATGATAAGAGAACGAGATCTTGAAGAAGATAAGGAAAAAATGAGGTTTTCACCACATTATGCATTTATTATTACAAACCATCAGCTAATATCAGATCACGTGATTTTGGAATATCTAGAAGGAGAACACGCTCATTTGGGGATTTCCGTTATTTTTGCTACAGAAGCAAAAGAAAGCTTAACAGATAATATCCACACACTTATAAGGTACATCAATGATCAGCAGGGTGATATTTTAATTCAACAGAAAAAGGCAGTTCGTATTCCATTTGATCTTGATGAACACAAACGAGAAGGTAATGAAAGCTTTGCAAGAATGCTGCGAACTCTTGATCATCAAATTGGAATGACAAATTCCATCCCAACAAGTGTCTCCTTTTTGGAGATGATGAATGCCAAAAACATAGATGAACTACCAATAAAGAATAACTGGCTAACAAGAGAATCCTCAAAATCCTTAGCTGTACCAGTAGGTTTAAAAGGAAAAGAAGAAACTGTGGAGCTTAATTTACATGAAAAGGCTCATGGACCACATGGATTGTTAGCAGGTACAACAGGATCAGGAAAAAGTGAATTTTTACAAACATATATCCTTTCCTTAGCTGTGCACTTTCACCCACATGAGGTTGCCTTTTTATTGATAGATTATAAAGGTGGTGGAATGGCACAGCCATTTAAAAATATCCCACATCTACTAGGGACAATTACAAATATTGAAGGAAGTAAGAACTTCAGCTTACGAGCACTTGCTTCGATAAAAAGCGAACTAAAAAGACGTCAACGCTTATTTGATCAGCATACTGTTACACATATCAATGATTATACGAAGCTTCATAAACAGGGAAAGGCTAAGCAACCTTTACCTCATTTATTCTTAATATCTGATGAATTTGCCGAGTTGAAAAATGAAGAACCAGAGTTTATTCGTGAGTTAGTTAGTGCCGCTCGTATTGGTAGAAGCCTAGGAGTTCACTTGATTCTTGCTACTCAGAAGCCAGGGGGAGTTATTGATAACCAAATTTGGAGTAATGCTCGCTTCCGGGTAGCTCTTAAGGTGCAAAATACAGAGGATAGCCGGGAAATTTTAAAAAATGGTGATGCTGCTTCCATTACAGTTACAGGGCGAGGGTATTTACAGGTTGGAAATAACGAGGTATATGAGTTGTTTCAATCAGCTTGGAGTGGTGCCCCGTACTATGAGGAGGAATCCTTTGATTTAGAAGATGAGGTTGCAATTGTAACTGATCTTGGTTTGGTACCTTTATCAGATGTATCATCACAAGAGCAAAAACAAAAGGAAACGTTAAGTGAGATTGCTGCTGTGGTAGATCGAATTGAACAGCTTCAAGAGGAGATGGAGCTTGAGAGAATTCCAAGTCCATGGTTACCACCACTATCACCAAGAATCTATCCAGTGGATGAGGACTATGATGAACAAACAAAAGAAAAAATAGTGTTTGCTATGATCGATGAGCCTGAAAAGCAGAGTCAATCAAATTATACGTATGATGTAATTGATGATGGAAATATCGGTATTTTTGGATCAGCAGGCTATGGCAAAACAAATACAATGCTCACTTTATTACTTGGGATGGCAAGGAGCTTCACTCCTAAAGAGGTTCATTATTATTTAATGGATTTTGGTAATGGAGGGTTATTACCATTAAAACAGCTGCCACATACTGCTGACTACTTTTTACTAGATCAAGAGCGCAAAATAGAAAAGTTTATGAATATTTTGCGTGAAGAGGTTGCAAGAAGAAAGCAGTTATTCCAAAAACAAGAAGTTAGTTCAATTAAAATGTATAACACATTAAGTAATGAACAGCTGCCTTTATTGTTTTTAGTGGTTGATAATTTTGATGTTATTAAAGAAGAAATGATGGATCTTGAACAACAATTGAATTCATTTGCTCGTGATGGTCAATCTCTAGGAATTTATATGATGTTAACAGCTACACGTATTAATTCTGTTCGCCAATCACTTATGAATAACCTAAAAACAAAGGTTGTTCACTATTTAATGGATACATCTGAAGGTTTTTCAGTTCTTGGAAGATTACCTTTTTCACCGGAAGCTATTCCAGGTAGAGCAACCGTAAAGAAGGAAACAGCTTATTTCTCTCAAATTTATCTTCCAGCAGAAGGAAAAGATGATTTTGAACAAATGTCCAATATAAAAGCTCAAGTACAGAAATTGCAAGAGGTTTATTCAAATGTAGAGAAGCCGAAGCCGGTTCCTATGCTTCCAACTGAGCTTACAATCACTAATTTCGCTTCATATGTGGAAAAGAAAAACGGTCTACTTCCAATAGGGTTAAATGAAGAGCATGTCACACCTGTATATGTGAATTTCTTAAAGGTTAAGCATTGTCTAGTTCTGGGGCAAGCACAAAAAGGAAAAACAAATGCTTTGAAGGCTCTTATTTCTTCAGCTCTTGAACAAGATGTAGAGACTCTAGGGATTTTTGATGCAATTGACCGAGGTTTATCTGCTTTTATAGGTGAAGATAAGCTTGTCTATCTAGAAGGCAAAGATCATATAAACTCATGGTTAGATAAGGTAGAAGAACAATTGATCAAGAGAGAGGAAGAATATCAGCAAAATATTCTTGTTGGGAAAACAGCACAAGTATATTCACCTATTTTATTAGTTATAGATGGCTATGCTCGTTTCTTTCAAAATCTTGATAATCCTTTACAAGATAGAATTGTAAGATTCATGAAAAACTATAGTCATATCGGCTTTAATGTCATCATTTCAGGAAGCAATAATGAATTATCAAAGGGTTATGATCCATTAACATCAGAGATAAAGCAGATTCGTCAAGCAATCGTTTTAATGAAAAAGTCAGAGCAGACAATGTTCACCCTTACTTATGATCGAAAAGAAAAAGATGTTCAACCAGGATTTGGCTATTATGTAGAAAATGGAAAAGAGCAAAGTATTCAAATACCGTTTGTTAATGTGGAGAGGAAGGTGCACGTATGAAACAATCTGCAACCATCATAAAGTTACTTGTTGTTATTGCATTAATCGTCATTACCCCTCTTCTCTTCTTTCAATTTATTGGTGATAATCCGTTTAAGGTAGAAAAGGTAAGTGCTGCACAAACAATTGCCATTATAAATGAAGATATAGGAACCGAAGAAGAGGGAGAGCAAATACAGTTTGGCCAGGATATAGCAACAATTCTAAAAGAAAATTCAAATTTTGAATGGACAGTTGTAGGAAGAAGCGCAGGAGAAAATGGGCTAAAAAGCCAGAAGTACGATGCAATTATTTATCTGCCTTCTAACTTTTCAGAAAATGTAATGTCTTATAATGAAGCAAATCCAGTCAAAACAAACTTTCAATACAAAGTGCAAAGTCAGTTAAATGCAGTAAATAAAGAAAAGGTATTGTTAGAATTAGAAAAATCAACAAAAAAAGTAAATCAAAAAATTTCAACGCTTTATTGGAATTATGTATCAGCAGATATGGAAAATATCCGTCAGGAATTTGATGAAATTCTTGAGAAAGAAGTAGCTTTTCAGGAGGCAATGAAGGCCTTCTATCAACCTAGCTCAAAAGATCTTGCAGGTCAAATAGAAGAACAAAAAGCAATGTTATCAAGTATTCAATCTTCCATTCAAGATGCTGGAAAAAGAACACCTGATCAGCAATCAATGCTAGAAGGCTATGAACAAAATTTAACGAGCTTTGTAGAATATGTTGAACAATATAAAGAATACCAAGATAAACAACAGCAAATATTAGCTGAAATTCAAAAAGAAGCCATTCAATCCGTAACAGATGCAACAACGAACCAACAGCCATTATTTCTTCAGTCAAAGGATCTGTTTGAAGAAAAAGGCGGAAGCTTTATCGAGACAATGAAAGTGATTGATTCTCAGATGGTTGGCTCGCAACAGGTTTTTGGCCAACTAGAGGAACAGCGTTATAGTCAAGTAGCTAGACAAATTAGTGATTATTATAATTTGCAAAAGAAGCTATTAGACTTTTATCAGCAGCTAAAAGATACAACAGAGCTTAATGCTGTTGAGGTTGAGCTTGCGATGTATAGTGATAGCTTAAATGAAGAGCCAGAAGAGCCAGAAGAGGATACACCTGATAAACCTGAGGAGCCAGGGAAACCTGATGATGAGAATCCAGAAGATGAAAAACCTGATGAATCAGAAAGCAGTAACTCAACACTATTAGCAGCAAGCACTGAACCAAATGAAGATCCGCTTCCATCTGATGGAGAAGATGAAGATAATACGGAACAGCCTCCTGTAGAAGAAGAGCCTGAAATTCCGTCAGAACCAACAGATCCATCAGATCCATCAGAACCAACAAATCCTCCAGATACAGAAACACCAGAGGAGAAATTTGTTGATTTAGGTGCTGAAAAAGATGAGATTATGAGTATCGCTAATGAAATGACTAGTTTAAAAGAAACTCTATTAGCTCTTTTAGATCCTACTGCAGAGGATTTAAAAGATGCATTAGTAGGATTAGAAGGATTAAGTGGAAGGTTAGCGGATGTAAATGTTTCTTTAAGTGATAAAGAAAACGGAGAAAACCCGTTACAAAGTAAACTAGACGAGTTACAGAATACTCTTGCTGAAACCATTCGAACAACAAGTGAAAGAATTAAGGATCTTGAAGGTGAAATTGGTGGTCTTGAAGCAGATAAGAAAAAACTTGAAGAGGCAAGGGATAAGCTGATTGGAGATATCCTGATTCTTGAGACAGAGAAAGAAGAACTACAACAGAAATATGATGATCTTATTACTAATTTCAATAAATTAGAAGCTGAGCTTAATTTATATAAAGATTATGAAACTAGTATTAAGGATGAAATAGCGAAAAAAGAACAATCAATTTTATCGTCAAAAGCATTATCTGAAACAAGAAAAGAAAAGCTTAATAAGATCTTTTCCAAGGAAATAAACAGCAAAGATCTGTTGGAAATGATGTTTTATTATTCGTATTTGGATCGATATGAAGCTACTTTAATTAGCATGATATCTGAAGATCAAGCAAAAAAAGATACATTGAGTAATGTAGAATTGCAAGAGGAAGCAAATAAGATTGTAGCTATTACAAGTGAAGAACATGTAATTTGGGATCAGCTCGAGGGTGAACTGCCAACAACGCAGGACGCTTTAAATACTATGGAGGATAACTTCACAATCTTTATGGTTGAGTATCAAGTCACCGTTGATGAGCAGCAAACAAAGCTGATCGAAAGCCTTGATGCGATTGCGAAAGAAGCACAAGAAGTACTAAACCAAATTCAACAGCCAGAACAGATGCTATCAGCTGCACCCCCAACATCAACGATAGAAGGTCAAGAAATGATAGTAGGAACTGAGCGAATCAATGATCAAATGGAATCTATTCATACTTGGCTAGATTCTGCCCAAGAAAGTCAAACAAGTATTATTGATTATACAGGTGAGCTTCAAGGAAGAGTTGGTGACGTTCAAGCAGACGCAGATAAATTAAATAATAAATGGGCAACAAATGTTGCATCAACTGAATTGATTAGAAATGACGTATTTAGCGTACTAGGTAATACTTTTGTTGATGGTCAATCGAACGGATATGTTTATGATTTCCTAACAAATCCATTAAAAATAAGTGGAGATGTTCCAGAGGAAACGAAGAGTACAACAGTTAAAAATATCCCACCGGTCGTTGTTTTATTTATTGTTCTTGTATGTAGCTTGTTAATTGGTTATACAAGTTATTACTTTAAACAGCCGCCACTATGGATTCAAAGTATTTTGTTTTTGTTATTAAATTTAATTGTTGGTTTCGTTATAAGTCTATTTGGATTAGACATTTATCCTTTAAGAGAAGAAAGTGCTGTGGAGTGGACGATCTTCACCATTGTTCTCCTTACAGTAGGGTCAGCATTAGTAAGAGTAGGATTTGCTGTCCATCATTTAGTGGGATTATTCGTAACAGTAGGTATGGTGATCTTCTATGTAACACCACTACTTGCTTTAACAACTCCAAACTTTAGCTTCCAGGATCCGATGTCTAAGGTGTATATGAGTATTCAATATGGAACAGAGTCTTTATTTACTCAGGCTATGATTGTGCTTTGTTTATTACTTCTAGGTTTGGGAGCATTACAATACTTTATTGGTAGATCTCAGATGACGGTTATCGAGAAAGGGTCTGAAACATATGAAGCATAAGCAAGTGAAACTAGTTTTCTTCTTTCTTTTGATGGTAATGGTTTATCATCTCACAGCAGCTATTGTTGTGCTTGGCGTGGAAGAAAAGTCGAAGATTGATGAGCTTGTGCCGAATGATTATCAAAAAGAGAAATTCAAGATTAATAAAGATCTAATTTTAGATAAACAACAGCAGACCCAACGAACAACAATACCAGAGGAACAAAAAGAGTTAACATTTGAAGGGGAAAAAGTTTCAAATGATCGTGAAGTGAAGCATAACTTATTTTCAAGTGATGCAAAAGATTTAAATACAATTAAAGCAAAAGCTGTAAGTATGCAGCTTTTCTCAGAAAAAGAGCTGCTATCACAAAGTGCAATGGAGGAAGAGACAGACTCTTCCTCTGCTTCACCACTCAGCCTGTTAATTTGGATTTTAGTAGCGATATGCAGTATCTTGCTGATTGTTGTGCTTTTTGTATGGAATAAATCTACTACTTTAGAAAAACGGGTTTAAAAATAGCTAGTGAGGTGATTTTTCATGAGCTTATCAAGTACGTTATATGCGATTCAACGAACAATATCTTCACAGGCCAACGATCTTGATGAAAAAATTGATCGATTAAGAAAAGCAAAAAATGAAATTAATAGAGAGCAAGGCTATTTACTTCAAGAAATAACGAAGTTGAAACAACCAGATCTAGGTAAAGAATGGGTAGGGAAAAGAGCCAATAAATATGATGATGAACGTGAGGAAGCCTATTCTGTTATGCGCAAAATAGGTAACGTTGATTATGATGGATATCAGCAGCTTATCGAAAATAAAATCAATAGCTTAGAAATGGAAAGAAGTGTTCTTTCTTTTACACAAAGTCTGGCTTATGAAGCAGGAAGATTAGTTGGTAAAGGTGAAGAAGCGGCAGATGAGCTATCAGATCGTATTACTGACTTAAGAAGGCGGTTATTTTAATGGTAACAATTAAATTAAACTATCAAGCTGTCATAAAAGATCTTAATGAAGCGAAAGCAGCGCTTCAGCATGTAAAGCTAGCCACACCAAGTTCTGGTGAGCTTGGTAAGAACAAATTAGACTACACAAGCTATTTTCTTGAACGTGAAGCAAGAATTCATCAGCTAATTAACGAATATGTCTCCATTGTTGAAAAGAATCTTGAAGATACCAAAGTAAATGTCCGTTCATTAAAAGAGCAGGATGAAGCCATTACGAGAAACTAATGGAAAGGACAGATGCGGGCTGTGAAAGTATTTGAAGCAAAAACACTAATCGAGTCAATGGAAGACCGCTCACAAAATTATAATGATTTAAGAGAAAAGCTTCAACACCTAAAAAAGAAATTTACTGATATTGTTCAACTAGACGATTCCCTTCAAGGTAAAGGTGCAGCAGCAATCAAAGGCTTCTATCAAGGTCAGATCGACGTTGTAGAAGCCTGGCTTCGCCTTATCGACCGAAATATTGCCTTTTTCAATGGCATATCAGGTATGACTGAAGATGTTGATTTAAGTGATAACACTACTGTATACCTTCCCTTTCTTGAAGACGAACTATCCCATCACGAAACCAGCTATAGCGCGATGGTCACAAGTCAGCAAGAAGAACTCCAAAAAATTGTCAATCGAATTGATGACCTTGTTCCTCTAAACGTATTTTCAATGGATCGCTTCAATGATCAACTTGCCCAGGCACAAAAGAAAAGACATTCTACAATACAAGCAGTAGAATCACTTGATGCTGATTTAAAAACAGAATATATGTTTTCAGAGAACGATGAATATTATGCAGTTACACTTTTTCAGCAGTTAATAGAAGCAACAAGACAAGGTGGCAATACAATTTCGCCAATCCATTTTAACGCTGAGGCTTATAAGTCGAGTGATGTTTATAAGCTGAAGGAGCAGGCGAATGATTATATAGCCTATAAAAATAAACAGGAAGAAGCAAGGAATCTCCAAGCAAAAGTTGAAGCAGAAAAGAAGGAATGGGATGAAATGAATCCTGTTCAAAAATCAGTTCAGAGCTTTAAAGAAATGGGCGTAGACTTCTGGGATGGTCTTGAGGAACGAAACAAGAAAAAGCTAGATTCCTTATATGACTTTGGGAACTATCTCACAGTTGGTGCTTTTGATGGATCTAAAGCTCTTTATCAAGGAATGGAAGATCGAGCTAATATAGCTATGGAATCCCCATATAACTTTATTAACTATGTCAGTATGGGAACACTTGATTTAGGAAACGGAGCAATAAATCCTGAGGAGAGTTTTTCAAAAGAACATTGGTATAGTAGTATTGGGTTAGCTAGTATTTTAGCTGGTGGAGCGAAGCCTGTTGTGGGTGGAGTGGCAAAACTTCCGAGAGATAAAGTAGCTTATAAGAGTTCGGAAACTGCCCATTATAATGGACATACAAGAATAGAATATCTTCGAGGGAAATATGGGAAATTAACATCGGAGGAATTACATAATAAGATAAATATAAGAGGTATCCACGAGGATGCTATAAATGTAGGTAGTAAAAATACTTGGAATGAATTCTTAAACAATAACTCTAGAATTGGTAGTATAGAAGATATAAAAAATTCGTACGTTAGATTAATAAGAGATCAATCTCCTTGGCCAGAAGGGTTTTCTCCTGAGAAGAATGTTTTGAGGGCAGGAAATACATTTGAGATGGTTCTTGATATAGAGCAACCAATTAATAAGCCAGGAAGTTTTGGAACCTTCGATAGCATACAAGATATTGAATATGCAAAGAAAAACCTTGCAATTAAATCTAATTGGAAAAAGGATTTTGGTAAAGTGGTTACCTATAGGATTAAAGATGGTGTTGAATTACCAGTTTTGAGAGGACCAGTAGGCCCACAAATTGATCTGAATTCTGACAACTATTTACCTGGTGGAGGAACTCAGATACAGCTATTGGTAGATTGGAAGGAAGATAAAATGAAGTATTTAGAGGTTGTTTCCGTTAGAGCCAATAATTAAAGGAGAATGATCATGGGAATCGATAATTTATTGTGGGACTCAGAAAAGGTAAGCTGGGAATATCTAACGAATAAAATAGAGCTAAAACTATCTAACATTAATTTTGTGAATGTGGATCAATTAGAGAACCATATATATATTGTATGTGGTGAATGTTTTGCAGAAGATGAGATCCACTATTATACATTTAATGGTGAGAGAAAACTCTCGTACAGTAAAATATCTGGAAGAATAATTTGGGAACACGATGGGGAATTAGTTGAATTTGATTGTGAAAACATAGTGAGTGCTAAAATGCAAAACGATGATAAATTACTATGGGTCTTAACGGAAAGCCCAATCCAAAGAGAAAAACTATTAGTTTTTGCTTTAAATGGTGATTTACTATATGAATTAACTCCTCCTAAGGATTATAAATTTGTTTATCTATCATCTATAGATGGAGAACCTACTATTGTTTGTGAAGGTGCTACAGAAGATAAATATGGAAGAAATAGATGGCATTTTGTTATAAATAAAATCACTGGAGATTTGGAGAAATTAAGTTTGGCGTATTAAATTACATCATGTGTTGATTGCACTTGTATTTGGTATATTTTGAATGTAAGTTTGTTTGGTGATTAAAGAGGTTGATATTATGGGGAAGTTTGCAAAATATAATGATAAAGTATATCCGGTGGTCTTTAGAAATGGAAAATACCGCTTGAAAAGTATCGCAAGAGAAAAAGGATTTAAAGAACTCGTTGATCTGACGGGAAAAGTACATCAAGATATTTATGTAAAAGAAGTAGATTTAGAGGATCTTGAACTAATTTATGAAAGAAAGTACAGAATCATTTACCAAGGTAGAGAGTATAAGCCTTTTGCTATAGGTGAATTGATAATAGAAAATTGTAAAATTTCTTTGTTTAGCAGTGACTACTTAGATTATGAAAAAAACGGATTTATTAAAAAAGAACAGTTCGTTTTTATGAAGGAAGTAAGTATTAATGAAATTAATAGTTTAGTTTTAATAAAAACTCCTATTGATAAATTTAAGGAACTTCCAGAAGAAAAGATAATTATACCTAGTAATGATATTTTGGATTATTATGAAAAAGTCATAAATAATTGATATTTATCATAACTTAGTAAGTTTTATAAAAATGTAAACTTTAAGAATGATTTAAATCACTTTTAAGAAAATTATAGTTATGCATATTACTGCTTGGCGAACCTAGGTGGGTTAGCCATATTCGACCGAAATACCGAAGTAAGGTATGAAATAATATGTCGATTTAAATTGTAACACAAAAAAACATGCCCTTCCTTAAAGACGAATGGAGTGTTTAATTAACTTGAACAAGATTACTAACTGGTTGTTGGGGCCATATAAGATAGGCACGAATGAGATAAGGGATTTAAGAAAATTACAGAAGGAAACAACTGATAAAGGAAAAAAGAATAGATTACATGGTCTAATTTCATTTAATGTGATTATATTCATCATACATACTTTTTTACTTGCTATGATCGCGACATATATCGTTCTTACTTTTGTTAATGTATTTTCCTTTTTAGGAATAGCATTTTTTATTCCAATTATCATGTTTCTAAAATGGTTCTATAGGAACAGATATATGAAATTCAGGAAGGTCTATATCAATAAGGACCCCAACTCGATAAAACATTTTTAGTTATAAGAAATCCAGGCTTAGCTTACTCCCTGGGAATGCAAGTGTCTGGAGTTTTAACTACATATAAAACAATAATCTAAGCGAAAGGGAACTAAATTTAAAACGCTGTTGGTTTCAAAATAAACAGCGTTTTATTATGTACATACTAATGCTAATACGCACAGAAAAACAATGTGTGTGTATGAAAGGTTGCATTTCTAAACGGAACCCGTTAGGAAAAAAGCTAAACCCCCTTACTCAATCCTCAAACGTTCCCTTCACAATTGCTATTCCGTTTTCAACCATATGCTGTCCTTTTGCCCAAACTGATTGTACATTTAGGTTGTGATCTAATAAGACTAGGTCAGCATCTTTGCCTACTTTTATTTCCCCTTTTTGTTGAAGCTTTAAAACATTAGCGGGATTGCTTGTGATTACTTTTAAAGCTGTAGCAAGGTCAATGTTTTCTTCATTAACTGCATCTCTTACCTCTTTGAACAACGTATTTACTTTCCCAATTTTAAGACCTATCATCTCACCGCCTTTATCAAAATCAGGGAGGCTAGCCTGTCCGTCTGATGTAAACGTGATTTGTTCAATCGGAACACTAGCTTCTAGCATTCTTCTTAGTCCAACACTACATTTTACTTCCCCTTCTTCGAGGAATTTAGGAATAGAACTTGTAGTAAAATCAACCCATCCACCCTTTTTAGCATATTCGATGCCTGCTTCAAAAAGATGAGGATTTCGGTTGATATGGGTTGGGTAAAATTGTCGGATTGGAAGATCTGTTGATGACACAACTTGTAATAGTAAATCAAGGTGATCATGACTGTCTCCAACATGAATGTTCACTATGCCCGCCTTGCCTGAAAGCATCCCACCAATTCTTGCTGCAGATGCAATTTTAGCCATTTCTTCAATGGTAGGCTGTGAAGAACGATGATCGCTAATGGCAATTTCTCCAACTCCAATGATTTTATCAATTAGAATAAGATCATCTTCAATCTTCCCTGTTAGTGTTTTAACTGGTACCTGATATGAACCTGTTTGGACATAACATGTTATTCCTTCCTCTTCAAGTCCCCTGGCTTTGGCTATCAAGCTGCTCATTGTTCGAGTTGTGCCATCTGTGCCAATTACACCAACTAATGTTGTAATTCCGGCTGTGGTAGCATCAGACAGTTGAAGCTCGGGTGTACGAGTTTTATAGCTTCCCTCACCCCCACCACCCATAATATGGACATGAGAATCAATGAATCCGGGCACAACCTTATGCCCACCTGCATCTATCACGGTTATATCAACAAAGCCCTCAGGTACATCTATACTATCTTCTACAAAGCCAATTTTATCATGAACAAGAAGTATATCCTTCTTTCCTAAATATTCAGGTGAATAAACTTCGCCATTTTTAATCAGTGTTAACATTTTAATGTCCCCTTTTTTAAAAAGTTGGGGTCAGACCCCTAGTATTGATTTGCTTACGCTCATGAGGATTTGTTCCTATGCCTAGCTTATGCCCACTGAGTATATGTCAGTTTTAATTTTAAAAGGCTGTTTTCGTAAACTTTGTTGCTTTTAACAACTCCAAATAAACAGCACTGTATAAAGCATGGTGGTATCTTTTCTTCATAGATTAGTACCTATTTTGCTATAACTACGTTTTTTCCTGCATAATTAGGACAATTAGCAACAATCTTTCAGAAAAGAGCCTTTTAAAAAAGCGACTAAAACAGGCAGCTGCTTAGTCGCTTTTTTACTACTGAATTTAGTGTAGTGTTAACAGGCACAACGGTGCTATACATTATTCTCTTTCTTCAAAAAGCTGTACAATTTCAATAATTGTTTCCACTGACTTCTCCATATTTTCAATTGAAATAAATTCAAATTTACCATGGAAGTTTTCGCCACCTGTAAACACATTTGGTGTTGGTAAGCCCATATAAGAAAGCTGAGAGCCATCTGTTCCCCCACGAATTGGTTCAACGATTGGCTTTATATCGAGGTTTTCCATTGCTTGATGGGCAACATCAACAATATATTTTACTGGCTCGAT
>JACLAC010010566.1_pt1 | contig 16500 bp, 15 predicted proteins | sample 8027881 | NCBI WGS metagenome assembly JACLAC01 (sample SAMN15725517, study PRJNA655200) | protist metagenome | isolation source: fluorescence activated cell sorting (FACS) single amplified genomes of... | place: Spain: Blaines Bay Microbial Observatory, Mediterranean Sea | collected 2016-01-19
GAGCGCGGCTTGCACGCCCGCATCTACCGCCACCTGCACGGCGGCGACCTCCCCGCTGAAGTGTACCGAAACCAGCCCGGCGCCGATTTGTTCAATGCCGAGCAGTTCGACCTGGGCGGACTTGGCCGCCGCGTCGGCCGCTTCGATGACTCCAGCGAGCCCGCGCGTCTCGATCAGTCCTATCGCGGCCATTGAAGTGGACCTGAGCGGGCTAGCGGGTGTCGTCGATGGTATAGGGAACCAACGCTAAAAAGCGAGCGCGCTTGATGGCGCGAACAACGCGGGTCTGCTGCTTGCGGCTTGCACCGGTGCGCCGGGCGGCTTCGATTTTGCCGGTCGGTGTGATAAATTTGACCAAGACGTCGAGCCGCTTATAATCGATCTCTTCGGGCTTGAGCTTGGCTACGGCCTCTCTGCGAGTGCTGCGAAACTTAGCGATAGCGGTAACTCCTTTTTAACACGTCCGCCAGTTTGGTGCGGTCGTGGGGATTGCGGCAGTTTAAGAAGGAAAAAAAATACGGGTGAGACGGAGTAATGTCAACATGGAGATAGTGGAGCGATGAATGTCCGTTTGATCTTGGCTGTTTTTTTGGCGATTGGAGGCATGGGGGTGTTGCTGGCCCATCCAGCTTTTTATTCAAGGTCTTGGGCCTTTGGATTGCTCGTGGTGTTTGTAGGCTGTGGTGTTGTGGCGGCCTTTTGGTGTGCGGTGCATCGGGATTGGCCGCTTTCTGGGGCCGTGAGCGTGGCACTTGCCGTCGTGGGAATGAGCACTTTGCTCTCTATCGCGGTTAATGAAGGAACGAATTGGTCCGGCTTGTGGTTGCCGGTGACGCATTGGCTTCTCGTATGTTTGGGTGCGTGGTTGGCTACGGATGGGGCGGCCCTCCGGTTGTTGGCGGCGGCTTTGGTCGCAGGAGCTGCCGTAGCAGGTTTTTACGCTGTACTTCAATATTATCAACTAGATCCGCTGCCCGCTGTCACGCCCTTTGGCAGTGGGCGCATCGTATCGGTATTCGAGAACCCGAATTTTCTCGGCAATTTCTCCGCCTGTGCTTTGCCTTTGGCGCTAATGGCCTTTTTTGCGGGCCGAATCGCTTGTCGTTCGTATACTCCTGGCGATTGGCAGTTGTGCTATTTACGCCGGCGTGCTGCTGGCGGGTAGCCGGGGTGGGTGGATGGCGGGTCTCGCTGCAGTGCTGGTCGTCATTATAGGTGTTGCGAGGGGGGTATGGCAGGGGCGCATACGCCTCGTTTGGTCGTCGCTCGTGGTTTTGTCCGTATTGCTTATTGCGACGACTCTTGCGCTATCGCAACGCCCGGTGGTCAAAACTCGCGAACATTTGGTTACAATGTCTGAGCGGATGCTCAGCACGCGCCATATTATTGAGCCCTATGTCGAGAGCGACGCACCGATAGCCACCAGTGCGGATGGCGAAGTCGAGGCGCCGACGGCATCCCGGATCGAGGTGCGAGATTTTACGGTCAATCACCGCTATTTCATCTGGGAGGTGACTTGGGACATGATCAGCGCCCAGCCTTTATTGGGACTGGGGTATGGTACTTATCAGGAGCGCTTCGCCACCTTTCGCGATGCGCGGCGTGAGGAAGCGCATTTCAAAAGCTTGGTCTGGACGCAACAGGAAGAGGATACGCCCTATGCCCACAACGAGTATCTACACCTTTGGGCGGAAAGTGGTCTCGTGGGTTTGCTTGCTTTTTTGGCTTTAATCACCTTGGCAGGATCGAAAGCACTGCATATAGCTTGGCGGGATACACTACCCTATTTATGGGCAGGCTTGGGAATCATAGTTGCGATGCTTGTACACAGTTTGGTCAGCTATCCTCTGCGCTTGCCGCTTAATGGATTTGTTTTTTGGTTGATGGTAGGCATTTTAGCGGGTTTTGTAAAAAAGGTAGAAAATTAGATGTCCCTTATTTACTGGATCGACTTCACTTAGCCCCGCTTGGTATCACTTAGTATTTATTGCTAAAGTATTCCACGGCCGGGTCGATAATATTACCAGAGACTATTTGATACCAAGTTCTTAGTCGAACCTTGTTGATTACCCGATCGATCAAATGGCCTCCCCTTCAGGGCTACCCACCCTGAACCTCTTTAGCAATAGATCGGCGTCTCCCAAAACTCCGATCAACAGCAACCGTGATGTACTACAACCGCGCTGCTGAGGTTTCGGCCGAAACCTCAGCAGCAATGCGGTTTTTTTTTATGTGCATTGGCTGCCGAATTCCCGGTAGTGCCGCACCGGCAACTGACGATATTCTCGCAGTAGTTTTTCCAAACGATCGCAGGCCACCGCGAAAATCCGCGCGCCTTTCTCTGCGCTAGCGACGGTCGCATCGCCCATAATGCCGGTGTCCTTGGCCGTGTCGCGGCGTCGCTCGGCGAATTCGGCGAAAGCCAGTTCGCCTTTGAAGGGTTGCGTGCCGGTATCGTCTGAATCGAGGCGGGTCTTATCGATCAGATATTCGCGCAAATGCAGTTGCACCGAGGTCTCCCATTCGCCGGCGTGGCCGACATTCTCGTTGGTGGCGCTCCACTCGCGCAGTTCTTTTTCGACCATATTCCACCAGGAAAAGCTCAAGGTAAAAATATCCTCTTCGGCGATGGACCACGAGACGGCGCGGCAGGGTGCATGGTTGCCGCCGTGGCCATTGATCGAGACGATGCGTTCAAAGCCGTTGGCGTGGATTGAGCGGAAGATGTCGATCAGCAGGTTTTGGAAGGTCTCCAGCCGAAGGCTGATGGTGCCGGGAAAACCCATATTGTAATGGGTGAAACCCGACCATACCGGTGGGGCGACGAGCACTGGAAAGTCTTCAATGCGGCGCGCGACCTCAACCGCCATATAAAACGGAGCGGAGATGTCGACATCCATTGGACAGTGCGGTCCGTGCTGCTCAATGGAGCCGATCGGCACGATAACCACGGGATCGGCGGCCAGTGCGGCCTCGAATTCGTGTCGCCAAAGCTCCTGCCAGAGGACCTTCTTATTGGTTCCGTCGTAGGAAGGTTTATACATCGTATGATCTCGTTTCTTTCTGTCGGCGTTGCTAGGGTTGCTGCATTTCTTGGTGCAGCGTGCGCATGATCTGGTGGTGGCCCATGCCTTCCTCCCAGAGCTTCTTGTATTTGGTCTCGTCGATATTTTCGCGCTTGAGGAAACCGCGGATATCGTATCGTCCTTCGATCTCGACGGGCAGTTTGCCCTCCGCGACCATTAGCTCAAGCGGATAACCCTTCTCGCTCATCGGCAGGCGCACAACATGGTTTTGCCGCGCCGACTCGTAGAGGGCCATCATGATCTCGACGGTGTCGCGGGCGGTAGTGCCGGCGTTTCTGTGGTGGTCGACCTCGCCCTCAATCAAGGCGATCAGTTCGCGAATTTGATCGGCGTTTGTATTGCCGCCGATGGCCTTATCGTCTTCGCTGAGTCCAAGGTCGACGTCCTGCCAGCCGTTTGAAGTAGCGTTCATTAGTCGAACCTTGGTTTCACTGACGTTGAGTAAGCCCTCGCTGCCGCGAATTTCGAAGCTGCCGGCGGTTGCACCCTCGCGCATCAAGTCGGACTGGATAAAGAGTTGGATACCGTTGTCGAAATGCACTAGACCCATGCAGGCGTCTTCGACTAGGGTGTCGCGCTCGAAGCGGTCGGTGCGGCGCTCGACGGCACCCATGACCCACTCGGCTTTGGGGTCGCCGAGCACAAAGCGCGAGCCGTCGATCGAATGCGTGCCCCAATTGGTCAGGCCCTCGGCGACCTTGTTGGTGACGAAGGTCGGGGTGCCGATAGCGCCTGATTCGACCATATTCTTGGCCTTTTCCCAACCGGGAGTAAAGCGCCGCTGGTGGCTGATAACCAGTTTCGTGCCGTGTTGCCGGCATGCGTCGACCATTGCGTCGGCTGGGGCCATACCGATGGCCATCGGTTTTTCGCAGATGACGGCTTTGGCGCCGCCCTTAGCTGCGGCGATGGTGGGAGCAGGATGCAACAAGTGCCATGTGCAGACGCTGACCAAATCCGGCTTGGCTTTTTCCATCATTTCTTCTACAGTCTCGAATTCCAGCGCGATGCCGTATTCATCCATATACGTCTTGCGGGCGGCGGCGATCGGATCGGCGACGGCGATAACGTCGACATCGTCGACGAGATTGTAGCCCTCCATGTGGGCATTGCCGATCGAGCCGCAGCCGACGATGGCGGCGGTATAACGGGCCATAAGGGATATCTCCTTGGAGAAAAATGATACTGTGGTATTTTCATTGTTATCGGAGCGGACTATTATAAATCAGATACCTCAACCGATCAATCTTATGGAAACGCTCTATATCACCTCTACCCTTGAGATACCGCTGGCAGAATTGCGCTTTAAGTTCAATCGCAGTTCGGGACCCGGAGGGCAGAATGTCAACAAGCTCAATACTCGAGCCGAATTGCAGTACGATTATGTCCAGAGCGCAGTTTTGAGCCCATTGCAACGCCGACGTATTGCCGATAAACTCTCTCCGCGCCTTAGCAGCGAGGGGCTGTTGGTGGTCAATTCAGAGCGTTTTCGCACGCAGGGGCGAAATCGCGAGGATTGTCTCGACAAACTCGTTGCACTGCTCGCTGAGGCGCTCAAGCCACCACCGCCTAAGCGGAGGAAGAGCAAGCCCAGTCGCGCTGCCAAGGCCCGTCGACTCGATGGCAAAAAGCGTCATTCGGAGAAAAAAAAGAGCCGCCGTAGACCCCTTTCCGACTGAATTCCAACCGCCCTGATATCATCGGACAACAAACTTGCATGTGCCAAGTGGGTGGTGTATATTCATACTTAACGTGAACGTAAGAGTCACGCATAGAAAATTTTCATATTCTAAGTAATTGTTCTTAATAAATTTAATTGCAAGAGGATGTCATGGACACGCAAAAAAAGTTCGGTGTATTGTCGGCCACAGACCTCTACTGGCGCGATATAAAAGACGCCGAGCCGCTCAGTCGAGAGAAAGAGGTCGAATTCTTCCAGCGCGCCAAAGCGGGTGACGAGAAGGCGCGCCAAGCCCTAGTATCAGCCAATCTGCGCTTTGTCGTTAGTGTCGCACGCGACTATAAAGAATATGGCCTCTCGCTGATCGAGTTGATTTCTGAAGGCAATATTGGGCTTATGGAAGCGGTTAAGCGCTTTGACGAGACTCGTGGTTTTAAGTTCATCACCTATGCGGTGTGGTGGATCCGCCAGGCTATTCTCAAGGCTCTGGCCGAGCAAGGTAAGATCGCCCGGCCGCCGATGAGCCAGATCAACGACCTACAGAAGATTGAGAAGGAGAGTGGTTTTCTTGCCCAGCAATTGGGGCGGGTGCCAACTTTTGAGGAAGTAGCTGACTGCGTCGAAATTTCCGTCGAACGTACCCGCAATGCCTTCGCGGTCGGTCAGCAGGACGTGTCCTTGGATGCCCCGGCTTTTCACGACGAGGAGACCTCGTTGGCGCAGGTGTTCGCCGCTGACGAAATAGCGATTGACGAGCATTATGTCGACAGCGAAATGCGCGAAACGGTGACGGCCTGCCTCGGGGTCCTCGACGATCGCGAGCGCGAGATTGTCCGCGCTTATTACGGGCTCGACAGCAGCGAGCCGAAGACGCTGGAGGAGATCGGCGATTTCTTGGGGGTAACTCGCGAGCGGGTGCGGCAGTTGCGAAACAGGGCGCTGGAGAAAATCAAAACCGAGTGTGGAAGTTTATTGATGGAGTTTTCGCACAATTGACTGAGCGGGCGGGAGAAAACGCGCAGACCCGATATTGCAGAATGACCGGTCCCTTGTTTGGGGGCCGGTTTTTTTTGTTCTATATCGCACTCAGCGCAAGCGTGCGCGCTGGGCACGCATTTTGGCGAAGGAGGCAAAGTGGATCTGCCAGCCGCCAGAGGGAGAGTAGCCGATGTCGAGTCGGGTCATATCGACGGTGGGCAGCAAAAGGCGCAAACCCAAACCGACGCCCGAATGTAGACGGTCTATAGCAAAGTCCCGGCGGTGGCTCCAGGCCAGGCCAGTGTCGGCGAAGAAAGCGCCGGAGAGGCCGATGTCGGTGGCTAGGCCGAGCAGGACATACTCGCGGTTGGCCACTACCGGAAAGCGGTATTCAAGCGTGCCGATCAATTGGTTTTTGCCAAAGAGGGTGGTGCCTAATTGGTCGATTTGATGGCCGCGGATAGTGTTGGACCCGCCGAGGTGATAGTCCATGTATTCGGGCAAGTCGCGCCCGACTTGGCCCGATTGTAACGATAGCAGTCCCGCCACGACCAAGGTATGGTCTGTGGTCAGTGGCTGGAAGCGGCGCAGGTCGAGATGAGTGGACCAATAGTCGCCATCGCCGGGCAAGAAGCCGCCGGTCTTCAATATTTCGGCCTCGTTGAGCCAACCTCGGTGCGGGTTACCCCAGGCGTCGCGCGAGTCGTAGCCCAGGCGTAGACCTGCTTGCAAAAGCTGGTCGCGACCGTTGGATTGCAGCGTGTGTCCCGGCCGGTCGCTGTCGACCCGGAAATAGGAAAAACCGAGTCCGGCGCGACCCCTTTCGCCGAGATAGGTAGCCAGCCGGGGGCTAAACTCGAAGCTGGTTTCACGGAAACCGTCGAGCGTATTTTCGCGTTCGATTCGGCCGAAGTCCAGATCGAAAGAGAGGTGGTTGCCCGCCATCCACGGGTAGTTCAAATCGAGCAGGAAGGTTGTTTTGCCGCCGAACAGGGCATAACCGGAAACGAAGATGTCGCGGCCGAGCAGGTTGACCGCTTTTACCGCAGGGCCAAAAGACCACCCATCTTCATCGGTGACATCGGACGTGATATAGGGCACTACCGGAGGCATCTCGCGCATGCGAACAACGAGGATGATGCCCGTTTCTGCCTCTACTACACTGCTATTGATTGAGCTGAAGATATCTAGGTTGTCTAGCCGTTGCAGATCGGCGCGCCAGCGTTCGGTATCGAAGGTTTGGCCAACCTTGGTGCGGAATTCGCGTCGGATGGTGTGCTCGCGGGTGGTTCGATGGCCCTCTAGGTCGACGCGCAGGATCCGGCGACCGGCAAAGGCTTGGAGAGCGGTGTCGGCTGCGAGGAAGGTGGGCAGGAGCAATATTGCGGCTAGGTAAAATTTAGCGAGCACAGGGCAAATTTATCCGTTGGGAAATTGATGGCAAGCGCAAAATCGCCGAATGCAATAGCGCAGCTGAAAGAATATACGGGCTTTCCAAGCGGCGGTTACGTAGCTGTATCAGAAAGTGCTTGACTTGGTTTGATCGCACCGTGATTTTTGATTAGTTGGTCGCGAGTAATGCCTTTGCGGTGGAAGATTTCCGAGCCGAATAGGCTGAGTCGAGGTTGCGTGGTCGCGCATTGAGGGGCTTTTGCCGCGACAACTTCGCCTCCTTGCCACGGGAAGAATGTAACACCACGGGAATGCAACGCCACGGGAATATAACTCTCGAACACTACGGCGGGGCTGAAGAATCGCCAATACGCCCTTTTCTCCGATCCTTTTTCCTGCGAGTATAGCTCTGAATGTCGAGTCCAGGAAGGCAAAAAAATCCTTGGAGACGCACCGTGGCTTATTTGCTCTTTGTGCTACCGATTGTCGGTCTGCTCGCCATTTTTGGTATTGCACTGCGCGTGCCCGGGGGCTCGGCGGCCAACGAGACGGCTTTTTCCTTTGCCAGCGAAAATGGCTAAATCTATTCCCGGCGGCGGATCCGGCTAACGGACAAAACGCCGCAATACCTATTCGGCTCAAGACCAAACATGGGCCAGCGGTCCGTATTCGTCCCTATCAACATGAGCTTTTGGCAATTGCCGTGGTACGGTGCTTGGTCTATTTTGAAGCGAACTTTATAGCGAGGATACCTTGACGAAAATAAGACAGAAGTTGCTCGTGCTTTATACCCATTCACCCGATCTGCACAGCGCGGCCGTGGCTTGGTCTCTCTACGACGGCACGGGCCAAGATCGCTCCAGCAGCGGCGACAGCGAAGAGCCACCGTACGCTTCGGTGGTGACGGCGATGCAAGACGGTTGGCGAGTGGTGCAGTTTCCGCAGCAGTATCCGGCCCATCCGGGCATGGAATACAATACATCCTACTTGAAGTACGAGTACGTACTCGAAAAACTGGAGGAGATCCATGGTGGATAAACAACATCTCCTGAACAGCAAGCAAATGGCTAAATTTGTCGCCGACGGTTTTTTGCGCTTCGATGAACTTGTGCCCGAAGAACTGAACCAGGCTGCCTGTGCCGAGATGGAGGCGGGGGGTATTCGCGGCAAGGCCGGTGAGCCGCTCGACGGGATGTGGCAGGACGCGGCAATCGGCCAAGTGGTGCGCCTGCCCGCGATTCGGGGGATGATCGAGAGTTTGGTAGGCCCTGGACCGCTCTACGACCATCACGCAGTGCACACGGTCAATGCCAATCACGAGCACGGACAGATCTGGCACGCCGACGCGATCATTGATACGCGGCTGCACTTTGATGTTCAGTTTTTCTATTTTGCGCACGATACGCCGCGGGAGATGGGCGGTACGATGTTTTTGCCAGGCAGTCAATTTCGGCGCATCAGCGAATCGGACATCGCTCGTTACCAGAATTTCCTTGGGCAGATGCCGATGGTCTGTAAAGCGGGCACGGTGGCGGTTGCCCATCACGGTATCTGGCACTGTGCCCAGCCGAACCTGACCGACAATAAGCGATATATGTTCAAGCTGCGTCTCAACCCGACCGTGCGGCAGAAGAAGCTGTGGAATACCGACGATATCGACGACGCGGAAATTCCAGGCTTGCTCAATGCCAACCACCGCTGGTACGGCAACGAGGTTCGATTAGAAGCGGTCAATCGCATCAAGATGTGGCGCTTTTTGACCGGTGACGACAATTTTGACGTCTCGTATTGGCTGTCGCGTTTGGAGAATGCACCCGAAAACGAACTGCGGGCGGCGTGAAGCCGGATATCGAGAAAAAGATAAGTCGGCCTGTGAGAACAGGCCGGCTTTTTTTGGGCCATGCACGGCGTCGTAGGCAGAGGTATCGCTGGCATCGGCGTGGTGATCGCACTTTCGGTCTGCATAGTTAATTCTTGGGCAGGTAGGCTATACCAGGATTATATCGAGAATTATTACGATGTGATGCTGGGTTATGTCGGGTGGAGCTTGGGCGTGGGGTTGTTGCTCGTCGGGGCTGGGGTTGGTCGCCGCTCGCCGTGGCCGGCAGGGTTGGACTGGTATGGCGATGACGGTGGCGGTATTGTCGTTGGTGATTACGGCCGATCGTGCCCACGACACCCACCAGATTATCAATACCGGGGTCGAGGGATACTCGAGCAATCACGAATACGCCGTCTTCCGCGAACCGTTGGTATTTTCCCCCGATTTTGTGACCGTTGGTCTCTGTCTCAATGATATTGTGGATCCGGCAGTTTTCGATGTCGATTTGGGAGGCATCGGTCGTTTCTCGGATATCTTTACCATTCGAATAGTATTGCCGGTTATCTGAGCAATGAAACGGGCTTCAGTCGGTTGATCGCTTGGGGCCTGACAGCCTGACAGCGGAATTGGCCCTTGAGCATCGGCGTTTCGCGCAGGTTTACAATGTTCGGGATATGGTAGTCGCGCCGTCCGACGATAAGCGGTTCAAGGCCGGATGGACATTGGTGTTGGAGGATTTTCAGGCGATTTACCGGCTAGCCCCGCAACACGATATCGAAGTCGTACTGCTAGTCTAGCCGTTCACCTTCCAACTCTTTGCCAAAGCATTGCAGCGGCTCCAGAAAATTCTATTGCAGCACGCGCTTGAACGCGCCCTTCAACACGGGATTGACGCGATTGACTTGACGCGCGTTTACGAAGAAGCAATCCGCATAGATGTAGAAGAAATATTACTGGGGTTACAACAGGGGGATGATATGGTGCAGGAAGACGCGTATTTGCTCGCGGCCTTCCAAGCCAAAAGATATTTCATCGACGAAGATCACCCGACGCCTATGGGCAATCGATTGGCGGCAGGTTCTCTGGTCGAATATCTGCATCACAAGGGTCTAGTCGATTTGGATTTGCCCTCTCTCCGGCAAGAACAGCGGGGGGTCTTACGGCGGGATCCGGGCAGATTTACCTTCCGGATGCCGCATGCGCCACAAGATGTCCCGTTTGCGGCCTACACTTTATTTACCCGAACAGGATATCGCAGAAATTCGGCGCGTGTTCGAGATTGGCCTCAAAGCTGCCAGTGAGCGTAAGACTCGCAAGCGGCTATCTCGGGCTTGGGGCGGGATTGAACGGGCTCGGGACTATGAAGAAGCGTCGACGGCGGCGTTCCGGCGGACGGGAATTCAGTACATATCGTGCCTAGTGTTGTTCAGGCCATCAGGTCGAACAATACGCTGCTCTCGCCCGAGGCCCTACTGACGAATTTGCCGGTGCCTCCGGTGGGGGAAATATCCGGGCCGCGAGGGGCGGGCTCCTCATGTGCACCATCGCTTATAGCCGTTTCTTCACCTGCGACGGTATGACCGGTCGCTGCGGTTTCTCCCGTCTTCCCGATCCTTCCATCCCTTGCTCCATCTCCGCGCATTGCCTCCGTCTGTTGCTGCGAAATCTCCCGCCGCGCTTTTGCTTCCATCTGAGCGGCGGCGGAAGCGACGCTGCGATCCTGTGAAGAGGGTTCGGTGGCCGCGCGGCGTATGGTTTGAGCCTTGCGGATCGTCGCTTGCGGGTCTCCGGAGACTTCTGAGGTATCGATTTGCACCTCGCCGCCGACGGCGTATTGGCGATTGTCGGGGCCGCGCTGGTATTCGTAGGAGGGTCCAGCTTTGGAATGAGCGCCAGCGGCGGCCAAATGCGCTTGCTCGTGGGCGCGCACATCGCGGTCGCGGGCTTTAAGCTCCTCTACTTTCTGTTGGTCTGCAGTGCTGAGCCCGTCGCTGTCGCCGGATAGAGCACCACCGCCTTCCTTTCTGCTTACTTCAACTGCGTCAGCAGTAGTCGCTGTGGGGCCGGCCGGCGATGGATATGCTGGTGCGGCTATCGGCTCTGTACTGGTCGATGCATTTGGGTCACCCAAAATCGGGGCGCTCGGTGGCGGATCTGTACCCGGGCTGGTCGTGGTGCCTACGCTATCGGCCGGCGGGTACGATGCGGCGGGCATTGGCGGCAATTGCAGGTGGCGGTCGCTGTCGAGCAGTTGTGCGATGGCTTGGACATTGGGCCGGATCCGTTCGACGGTGTCGCGTTCTTCCTCTACGCGTGTCGAAGCTATCGCCGGTGCATCTTGTTGCTTAGCCACAGTGGGTGGTTTTGGGGAAACTGTCGAGAAGACAGCTTGGGCTTGATTGGGGTGTTGATTTATCTGCATGATTTGTGCCGTTTTTTGTGAAGCGGTCTGAATACATTGCCCCTCTTCATGTTATCGGCACGCATCTGACGAACTTTAATCGGTCGGCGAAGAAAATTCGGTGGGCGTGGGATCATCAAATACAGAGCGTGGCAATTGGTTGAAGACGGCGACATGGGTGTGTTGGCGTTTGCCGCGGCCGTTGGAGAGCAGGATCGCGCCGTAGCGCTGCCAACCGGTCCACGGGCCGATAAAGCGCGGCTCAGCATCGGACGCATCGGGGTAGAAGCCCCATTGTGTAACTAGATGCGACTCCTGGTCGACCCAGACTGCGTATTTGTTTTGCGGGGTGACGCCGACGTCCGCAAAGGTGAGTTCGAGAGTGTCGGCGGTGCGTCCGGTCTCGGTCTGCTCGACGCCCCTGTAGCTCAGGGTGACGCCGCTGTCTTTGAGTTTATAGGACATGACGAGCCAGTAGGAGTCGTTGATCCAGGCGCGATAGGCGTGTTCGAGTTTGGCGGCGAGGGTGCCGGCGTCGCCAATGGCCACGCCGGCGGCGAAGGCGCGGCCCTCTTTGCTGTGGATATTCATCAGTACGGTCAACTCGCCCTGCTCGAAGCGGATGTCGCCGGTCCATTTGTCCCAGACGTGTAAGCGGAAGCCGAAGAAGCGCCAGGTGATATAGCGGGTAGCGTCCCAGTTTTTGCGGCCGCCCATCGCGGTCATGGCTTGGTCGGCGACGGAGATGGCTTTGGGGTCCGAAGCGGCGGTGTTAAAACCTTTGGCGGGGGGATTTTCTTCGGCTGGTGCTGTGGTAAATGGTAGGACTAAGAGTAGGAGTACGAGAAGGCGGGTCATGGGAGAATTCCTTTCGAGACTTAGCAGTGGTGACGGCAATCCCCTTTTCTTCCCATGCGAGCTTGCTGGATATATTCGAGCGGCGTTGTTGAAATCAGGCGATCAGGCTTTTTCTGGTAGTACTTCCGGCAAAATATTTTCCAACTCGGCTAGTGGGTTTTCTAGCGTTTTGATTGCTTCGATCCAGAATTTGGGGTCTCCTAAGTCACAGCCTAGAGTGCTTCTCGCCACGCCTTCAGCAGTGTCGCTGCCCGTGCGCCGCAGGAACTCTTCGTAGCGGGGCAGAAAGGCGGGTCCTTCTTGTTTGAACATCGAGAACAGGCCGCGGCTAAGTAGGAAGCCGAAAGTATAGGGAAAGTTGTAGAAAGTGGTGCTGGAGATGTAGAAGTGTAGTTTTGAAGCCCAGAAATAGGGGTCTTCGCCGCCGGTTTCGAGCGTGTCGCCGAAGACTTCGCGTTGGGTTGCGACCATCAATTCTTTGAGGCGGCTGACGCCGACTTCGCCGTCAGCGCGTTCTTCGTAGAGTTTTTTCTCGAAGAGGTAGCGCACCGGGATGTCCATCAGGAAGATTGCGCCATGGCCGACCTCTTGATCGAGGGCGCTGGCTTTTTGCGTCGGGCTGAAAGAAGAATCGGCGAGAATGCCCTCGGTGAGGATCATCTCCGCAAAGGTCGATGCCGATTCGGCTAGGGTCATCGGATAGAAGTGCGCGTAGGTCCGTACGTCGCGCATGATATAGCTGTGGAAGGCGTGGCCTATTTCGTGTGCGAGGGTGCGTACGTCACCAAGGGTGTTGTTGTAGGTCATGTAGATGCGGGACTCGCGGCTGTGCAGCGAACCAGTGCAAAAAGCGCCGGGGCGTTTGCCGTCGCGTGGCGCGTAGTCGATCCACTTGCGCTTGTAGGTCTGGTCGAGAAATTCGCCCAATAGCGGGTAGGCGGTGGAAAACGAGCGCGAGACCAGAGTCTTGCCCGCGTCCCAAGAGAGATTCTCTCGGTCGGCCAAAGGCAAGGGTGCGCCTAGATCGTACCAGGCAATGCCCTTGTTGCCTAGCAGTTTTGCCTTGAGGGCGAGGATGCGTCGGGGCAGTTCGATTTGCTCTCTGATGGCGGTGAACATCGCGTCGATGGTTTTGCGAGAGATAGATGATTGGAAAAGGGCGATATCGAGGAAGTGGTCGACGCCCCGATGCTTGTTCAAGGTCAGTCGCGTGCCTGAAATCGCGTTGAGTGCGGCGGCGGCGACATCTTCCATACCGGCCCAAGCTTTATTGCCGCCGTCGAAAGCGGCTTTGCGGACTTGGCGATCGGGGTCTTCCATCAGAGCGCGGCGCTGTGAAATGGGGCGGCGTTCTGTGTGGCCATCGGGGAACGCCATATCGAATTCGAGTTTGCCGGAAATTGAACTGTAGAGACGGTCCCAGGCGTGCAGGCCGTCGACGCCGAGATCGGCTGAGAGCACTTCCTGTTCGGGGTTCATGGTGCGTTGCGCCTCTTCGCGCTGGCGCCGCAAAAAGTGTTCGCAGTCGGCGAGTGCGGGGCGCTGGCTGAAGGCGATGAAGATGTCGTCGGTCGCGTCTTTGAGGCTGCGCAGCAGTTCGACGTCGAGCTTTTCATTCTGTGCGTCGAGCAGGGCGAAGGCGGCTTCTGCGCGAGAATAGTCTTCGTTGCGCGCGTCGGCGGCGGTGAGACAGCCGAGATAGGAGCCGAGATGGGAGAGCCGGTCAGTCAGGCTCTCGGCGGCGAGAAAAATCGCTTCCCAGGCCTCGGCATTCTCAACGGACAGCGGCGCAAGAAGGGCCGCTTGTTGGCGCAAATCGGCGAGTTCGGTCTGCAACGCGTCCTTGAACTGCAGCATGTCGGGGCCGTTGAAGACAGGGAAATAACTGGTCAGGTCCCAATCCATACTCATGGCGGTGTACCTCCGAGAACAGGTGTTAGAGTCGGTCTGCTATATGCGGGTGCAATTCGCGGGCTAAGAGGCGATGTCCAGCAGGGGTCCAGTGCATATCAAATGAATGGTATAGCGGAGCTTTGCCGTCGTAGGCGCGGAAAGCGGGGAAGAGGTCGAGGAACTCGATGCCATGGTCGGCGGCAAGGGACCGGATACGTTTTGGACTCCGGTCCGAAATAACGGCGTCTTGCGGCATGAAGGCAAGACGCCCGGGCGTCCATTCGCGCTCATTAACTTGGTGTCCCCAAGGATAGGTCGTCAGAATGAAGTCGATGTCGCGTTCGACGCAGAAGGCGCGCATGGCGAGGATGCTGGCAAAGATCTGTTGCCATTGGCTTTCGCGATCGGTCGTATCGTCGGCGAGGGTGTGTGCGAGAATCGCCGGATTGGCGAGGCCGACGACATTGGCGACGTTGATGCCCTGGTGCTGATGCGCCCAGTGCTGCAAGTGATAGACGAGCAGGCGGCTGAAAAACAGGTGTTCGTTAAACCAATTGCGCCAGCGTTGTGTGCGCGTTAGTGACAGTTCATCTCTGCGCCCGTCGACGCCAATCAGGTGTCCGGATTCGTTGTAGGCGGCGCGGCCTCGATAGGCCTGTTCCTGCAAGAGGTCACTCATATCGAGATTGCACACGACCAGGTCGAGGTCCATAACAGCGAAGAGGGTGCGCAGTTGCAGCAGGGAGAGGATTGGCGAATAGCTGTCGACGCCGCCGTTGAGCACTTCGACTAAGTGTCCGTCGTGGCGCAGGTTCTGTTCGAGCACGTAGCTCGCGGTTTCGTGGTCCTCAACGCCTTTGCCCATGATGAACGAATCGCCGAGCAGGGCAATGCGCTGAACCCCATCGGGTTTTTGCCGAGCGATATTCGGGCCACGCAGTCCGATGCTGTTAACGCCCTGAATATAACTGAAGTCGCGGCTGTAGATGGCCGAATGGGTGGCGGGCAATAGGCGGTGGTGCACGGTCTGGTCACCGACGAGAGCGGGAGAAAGTGGCGGGATCAGCGCCAGGCCGGCGAGAACGTCTACCGCGAGGTAGGTCAGGCCGGTAGCCAGCAGGCCGAGCCAGATTTTGCGTACTCGCTCGCTGTTGTCGGTTCGCAACAGAGCGAGCGACGCGAGGCAGAATAGCGCGACGGCACCGGTGATCGCGAACAGCAGTAGGGTAAAGTTGTCGAGAAAACCCTGGACGAGATAGCGTTCGTAATAGATCAGACCCGCAAAGGCGATGCTGGACAAGAGCGCGATCAGAATCGGGATGGCCATGACAAGATGTAAAGTACGGAGGCGGGTAGATGCCGACAAGGCGATTGCGCGGGCCGGCGTCCACGGGACTATATTCTAAGGCAATGTATCGTAGACTATGTTATCCACTGCTGCTTTCGTTGCTCGCTTGCGGAATCGATCCATCGACTGAACCGCCGCCACAGTATAACGCAGCGCTAGATCATTTCGCTCGTGGTGAATACGCTGAAGCATTGGATCTCTGCCAAGAAGTGATGGCGGCACGGCCCGATTTTGTCGAGTGCTATAGGGTCGCCGCAACCGCATTGGCGGTGGGTGGCGAGACGGACCGGGCGCAAGGGTTGTATCGCGGAGCATTGCGATTGGATCCAAACCACGCGTTTTTGCACAGCGATCTAGCCTGTCTCTATGTACTGCAGGGCCGCCAACAGGAGGCGTTGACGCATATGCAGCGCGCCGTGGCGCGCGCGCCAGAGATGGCCTTGATCCGGTATAATTTGGGCCGAGTGCAGGTTAGTCTAGGCTATTTTCGCCAAGGCGAGGAGGCCTATTTACATGCCTTAGCGGCGGACGGGCAGGATGCGCGCATCCTTGCGGCGTTGGGGCGGCTTTATCTGTTGCAGGGCCGTGCGCAGGCCGAACAGTATTTGCAGGGCGCGTTGCTGCAGGATCCGGAGAATTCAGAAGCCCACTATGGACTCGGACAGTTGCGGTCGCAACAGGGGCGCAGCGCTGAGGCAGTGCATCATTTTGGGCAAGTCCTGGCCCGCGATGCCGAACACGCCGACGCCTGGTACGGCTTAGGTCAGGCCTATGCGAAAATGCCCGATGGCGAAAAGAGCAGTGCAGCCCTGGCGCGGTTTGCCGCCTTGCAGGGACAATCCCCGCGCGACATGGAATTAATGCTGAGCAATCCCACGTTGGTCTATGTTAGCGGCCAACAGGTAAATCCCCTGGTCGACGAGGCAGCGACTGATGTAAAATCGACCGCCGGGGGGGAGTTGCGGCGGCTTGTCGACGTCACGGCCGATTCGGGCGTTGATTTTGTGCATACTCATGGAGCAAAAGACGAGTATTATATTA
>JACLAC010007765.1_pt1 | contig 16499 bp, 14 predicted proteins | sample 8027881 | NCBI WGS metagenome assembly JACLAC01 (sample SAMN15725517, study PRJNA655200) | protist metagenome | isolation source: fluorescence activated cell sorting (FACS) single amplified genomes of... | place: Spain: Blaines Bay Microbial Observatory, Mediterranean Sea | collected 2016-01-19
GCCGACGGGTAGCGTCAGCAGCCCGAATGCCTGTGCTGGGCCAGTCCGCACGGTGCGTGCGGGCGCGTGCGGCACGAAACACGCCGGTGCGCGCACCCGGTACGCGCACCCAGTACGCACGGCAGAGCACGCAAAGCGCACGTCTCAGCATCTCCGAGCGCCCACGCCTCAAGCAGCGTGGGGCGAGACGCCGCGGCGACGGCGGCGAGTGCGAACGTGGCGGTGGCGTAGAAGGCGCTGTGAAGAGGCGCGCGGACCATCATGCGCTATGCGGCGGCGCACGCCGGGGGCGAGGCTCGGTGGGACGGCAGGGGCGCAGCGCGCACGAGAGCAGGAAGTATTTGTGGTTGGCGAAGCCTATTGCATTCGCCAGCCACGGGCTGAAGTGGTCCATCTTGAGCACACAACGGCCGAGGATGCGGCAAAAGTGTGCACGGTCCGGCTTGTACACGTTCGGTCGAGACTTGCGACAGATGCGGATCGATCCGTCGTGCTTGTGCTCACGCGGAACCTGCCGCATCTCCGGAGGGCTACCCAGCTCCCCGACCTCCCACTCGGGTGGGATGCGGCCTGGCTCGGTCAGCATCGTCCGCAAGATCGACACCAGTGCCAGGGCGCAGGTCACTGTGGTTGTAATGCCGAGCGCAGTTTTACTGGCGGTCCTCGCCCACGCTGCCACCAGTGGTGTTGATGCAACGAGCGGCCGCAGCCAGCGTGGGTGGCAGCAGCGTCTCCCACTGCTTGGTGAGAGCGGTGCTGCGACAGCACCGGCTGTCGTCAGTGTGCCCGGGCCTGCCCCCGAGGGACCCAGCACAGCACTGGGCACAGGGAACTCAAGTACACCGCCTGCCACACTTCCATCCGGAATCGTCATCGCGACCAATGTTCCGCTTGGCGACTGCCAAGTTAGCTGCTGACCAGGCTGCATGCCCTCCGGGATGGTGCAGCGCATCGTGATTACGCGGTGGCTCATGCCTGTCGGGTCGCAACACGCTCGTTTTGCGTACGCTCCCCACGCCGACACGCGACGCGCTGCTTGCTACCACAAAGTGGATAGATAGACTAGCGGGGACGGCTCCGTTGCCGAAAGCGTTCAAGTGGAACCCAAAAGGCGACCTTTAAACGGCAGATTAAAGTCCGTGTTTACAGTCCGGTTACCGTCCTTTATACTGCTGTTTAAAGTCCGAGAAAAAAGTCCGCTTATCCCCAAAAAGTCGGGTTGGCAACTCGACTTTTTTGGGGTGTGTTCACGGCCGTAAGGTGCACAGGGTCGCCACAGGAAAAAGAAGCGGAGTTCCCAGAACCCACAGCTTCGCTAATCTGCGGACGCTTTTTGCAGCAGGATATGATGAATGATTCTGAACAACATAGTCATAGATGCAAGCATCTGCATGCTGGCGGGTCTATTGATTTCCCTTTGCTATCTGACGAAGCTCTGCGGTGCTTGGAACAGCGGGGACGGTTTTCCAGCTGCTCCGTTCTTCAAAGGCGCGTCGAACGACGGGCGAAGCTGCGAGTATCCTGTCCAAGTCGGGCGCCACACTGGTGTTCCGCAAGAGCGCGAGGAGCCTCTGGTTGAAGCAGTTGTTTACGCACCAAGACGGACCGCCGGCGTCGATGACCGACGCAGGCAGGGGGTGCTCCTGGAACCATACCCCGAAGACTCCGAGCCGGTCCGTAAGAAAGGAGGCGATTTGCACCGGTCCAGCGGTGCGTAGCATACACGGCGACACGACATCGCTGATGTGGCGACAGGGCCTTCCTCTGCGACTGCCGCTGCAGCTGCAGCACGCATTGTGTGCCAGTGGCAGCGCTCTTTCGATTTCTGTGGGCAAGTTGCGGTTTCGATTACCATGCGCCAACTCTTCACCCATACCGGTACGAGCGGCTGCCTGTAGCGCCCACAAGTTATAGAAGCTCGAATCCGAGAAGCGCCAGCCTACATAGGCACGCGCGAAAGGGATGCCGAGCGTCAGCTCCACCTTCTCGACCATGTCCGCCACAAGGGCGCGGCTGTAAAACCAAAACTGGTCGGGCACATCCGACTGGCGCCAGAACTGGAGCTCGCGCAATGGCGGCGGATGGAGCTGCAGATGCTCGGCGATCAACCGCTCGCAGGGCGGGTCGCCCCAGTCGTTGTGCGTAAAGGTGCAATCTTTGCTGCCGAACCAGTGCGACGTGAGGTGGTGGCCGGCGGCGACCAGCGGCGTGCTCTCCCAGCGGAACGACCGATAGGGAAAGGAGTCTGCGTCCGCGACAAAGAAGTGCTGGCAGTGCGGCGGGCCATGCAGCGCGCCGTACCACTTTTTCAGAGCCTGATACACTGCGCCGGCACGCTTGTTCCAGCATCCTGATGTCTTCGAGGCCTTCCTTTGAAACTGGGCAAACTCGGATCCAAACCGGAGGCTGGCTCTGGCCCATTGGTAGACCGTGCGATTCGGCGTTGGCCCGGCTTCGCCGAGCAGCTCAGACAGGACGAGCCGCCTGATCGGCGCCGAGTCGCAGAGGTCTTTGAACGGCTCGCAGAACGCACGCTCGGCGTCCCTGTCATCAAAGACGACCACCGTTGTCGGCTGAGCACTACCCACAGAGAAGTGTCGCTGCAGCGTCAGCCGGGCAGCAAGTGCGACAAAGTCGGGCGCATGAACAACGGTGAGCATGCAGACGTCCGACGCAGTCAGGTGGCCTTCCTTGGGGGCTGTTGATCTGGACGTCTCGGTGTTTACCTTGTCGCCTTGCGTCGTCTGGGAAACGCCTTTCGGAGCCCGCCGCTGCGAGTAGTCGATACCTGCCTCTGCTGCTGTTCTGCGCTTGGCGGCATTGCACAGAGGAAGCTTGTCCTCCTTGGGAAAGAGAGGGTTGGGCTCCTGATCCTGACTCATATTGACGGGGTGCACGACGCAAGTCCTCGAGGGGTCGAAGCAGGTTGGCTTTGCAAAGCCCCGTCGGGAACTCTGCCAGCCTCTGCGATTCCGGGGGCGGAAGTGCTTGTAGCACGCCATCTCGCACGCGAGCGTCAAGTTGCTTATGTGGGCCCCAAACGAAACGAGACGGTCTTCGTGCACATAGCCGTCCGCCGTGTCCGCAAACATGTGCACATTAAGGCAATAGGCTTCGACTGTGTCCCTCAGGCGCGGCACGATCGTTGTGGCCACAGCACGCGGAAGCGCGTACAGACCTCCATAGGCAAAGTACAGCGCGAGTCTCGGCGTGTATCGGCCATGGAGGATGACGCCCCTGGTCGAGGTCATATTGTAGAGTGGCGCATCAGGATGCAGATGCATCACATCGCAAAAGCCCCACAAATGGTGCCCTCCGAGTTTCGGACAACAGCGTTGCAGAAGGAGGTCGATGTTTACAACCCAAGCATCATCGTCAATCTTGATGTAGTACTCGGCGTGCGGGTAGCGTCCGTGGAGAAGCTCAAGCAGAGCAATGGTCTTTTCGGTCTGACCGCTGGCAAACACGTTATAAGGAGCTGAGCATCGGTGCGACGATGACTTTGCGCACTTGACGTGGCGCGTGGCCTTCTTGCAGTGCCGCCCTGGGGTCAAAGGCACCCGTCGATACAACTGGACGTCGCGCGGACCCTGTGGCGCTGCCTTGCACGGCTCTTGCTTGACCTCGTCCGCGAGCACGAGCAGCAAGACCGGAAGTTCTGGTTGACAACATTGTGTGCGACTAGGACAGCCGAAGACGACACGAGGCGTGTCCGATTGGAGACGTCGCCCTTTTGCCAATCCAGGCGCAGATGCTCGAGCCGGGCGGCGACGAAACGTGACCGCCGCGTCCACGACCGTCTCGTACACCAGCCTTGGATCGTGTCGCCACGTGACGTTGTGCGCTCTCAAGTAGTTGCCGAGGATGCACTCACTCTGCATGACGCCGGTCTGGATCTGCCAGCCCGGTGTCGGAAACGGGCAGCGCTGCACAATCTTGTGCAGCGCTGGGCAGGCACTCCAGCCGTCCACTGCGGCAAAGACGATGCGCGCCAGCTGTCGTGGGACCATGAAGAAGTGGTCCTCGACCATGAATCCCAACCCCATCATGCCAGGCCAGTGCTGTGGCACCGTGATCACGTCGATGGGGAGCGAGCTCACGTGGGGCACCGGCGCTCTCCACGCGTCGTCAGGCCGCGACCTCACGATCCAATCGAAACAGACGGCTCTCGAGCGCTCGTACTGCTCGACCTGGCGGTAGCACGTCCTGAGCTTGCTGAACTGGTAGTAGAAGCTCGCGTACTTCTCGTACTTCTCGCACTGCGGATTCGGCACGGCGACCTCGGCATCCGATACGTTGGTAAACGACTCGATGGGCATTGATGCCAACACGCTAGGCAGTGAGGCAAGCCGATGGCCCGAGCACTCGCTTGGATGCAGCTCGAACACCGACCTTCGTCGCTCGGCCTCCGTGCCCACTGCAGAGCCGTGCGTGCAGTTGTGGCTGATGACCATGAATGCTCGATAATTGGGCGAAGCGGCCTGCAGCAGTCTCTGCCGAATCCTCGTATGCAGCGCCGGGTGAAGGAAGGATCGCAGTGAGCCGACGATGCAATGGGCGACCAATGGCTCGCCAGATGTTGACGGCACGTGGGCACTGCAGTCTCGCATCTCCAAGACTGACGAGAAGCTGGCCTACCGGCTGAGTTTAGCGCGCGGGCTAAACTCAGCCTCCTTGGCCGTGTCGCGGTGGTGAAGTATCATGTATATAACACAACAAGCGGACGCTACACGACCCGTGCACACAATACTCAGCTCAGAACAGGCCGCTGGAGCGCAGCGAAGGGTCGCGAGAGATGAGGGGCCGCCGACGGCCCCTCAGGCCACGAAGGCTCACGCGGCGCTGGTGGTGAATGTATGATCTCCCGGAGCGTATATAGGGTAAACACTGTAAAAGTAGAGCGCGCGCTGCGCGCGCGCAGCGCGCGCGAAAATTTTACATATATATGCACCCCCTGACATATATATGTCACTTCTGAGGCGGTAGAGGCCAGTTTTGAGCATATATATACTTATTCCTGGCGGCCCAAGGGGGGTACACAAGCACAATTTGACACCCGTGTCATACAGATTTGACACCGATGTCATTGCGTTAACAAGACAAGATGCAATGACATGCAATGACACCCGTGTCATTATATCATGACAAAAAAATCTTTACCTGCAAATACCTGGTATTTGTGGGGTAAGCGAAGCAGGAATCGGTAAAAGACGCAGACTTCCTGTTTCGGTAGCCCACAAATACCAGGTATTTGTGGGTTACACCACGGGTTAGACAAGCCTGACACCAGTGTCAATCAATAATGACACCAGTGTCAGTAATATCGTAGAGGATGTGTTCACGTGCCGTCGCGCCTGACTGGAGCGTGTTGTCGCCCCGTCGCTCTGTGCGCGCGTGTCCGCTAGCCTACACATAACTTGGAAGGACCTGACTGCGTCGTGTCGCACCGTCGCTGTGTGTGCGCGTGTCCGCTAGCCTACACATAACTTGGAACTAACAGAAGTGAGCGCCTCGCGGCGCTCGCGCGCTGACGGAACTTGCGGCTCTGCCGACCTGACTGCGTGTTGACTCACCGTCGCTCTGTGCGCGCATGTCCGCCGTTCTAGACACAACTTGAAACTAACATCCATATCTTGTGCGTCGGTTTGTCATGCGCGCGTCTGACGAGCGCCCAGTTTTCCACGCTGGGCTGGGAGGCTACAAGGTCTTCCGCATCCCGGTGCTCCTCAATGCAGGGCCCGTGCTGCTGGCCTTTGCAGAGGGCCGGCCTTCGCTGCGTGACCATGGGCGCATTGAGATTGTCCTGCGGCGCTCATTGGACAGCGGCCAGTCGTGGAGCGCGCTTCAGGTTGTGCCGACGGCGCTGCCCCTCGTTGGTCGCCGCAGGACCGACATGCACTACACGATCGGCAACCCGACGCCAATCTTCCTCGCACGAGAGCATATGATCCTTCTGCTCTTCTGCAGCAACGGCGCCACGGCCGCCGAGCGAGCCATCCGGGCCAGGGCGGTGGGCGCTGCTGCGAGCCGCCGCGTGTGGCTGAGCAACAGCTCAGACCGCGGCGGCAGCTGGTCTGTGCCCATCGAGATCACCGCCCAGGTGAAGCATCCATCTTGGACGTGGTTCGCGGTGGGGCCGGGCGGCGCCGTCGTCCTTCCGAATGGCACGCTTGCCGTACCCGCCACGCACGCCTCCGGCACGCGGCCGACCCCAGGGGCGCAGGATCGCAGCGTTGCCCTGCTCTCGCATGACGGCGGCCGCTCGTGGCGCACGGGCGGCGATGCGGCACCGGGCACGAACGAGGCGACCCTGGCACCGCTCCCCGACGGCGGGTTGCTGCTCAACGCCCGCACTGTCACCAAGCCCGGAGGGCGGCGCACGCTGCAGCGCTCGGCCGACGGCGGCCTCTCGTGGGGTGCGGCGTGGGCGGGTATGGCTGAGCCGCAAAACCGCCGGGCAAACGCCGCCGGCTGCCACGGAGCAATGCTGGCGGTGCCGCGGCGCGGTGGGGCCAGCCCGCTGGTCTTCTTTGTTGGGCCCGCGCCGCGCAGGCCCACGCGGCGGGCCAACCTCACGCTGCACTGGTCGGCCGATGGCGGCGCCTCCTGGCCCCACTCGCTCGTGCTCCATGAGGGGCCAGCGGGGTACGCGTCGCTCGCGCACATGCCCGACGCCGCGGGCGGCGACATCGGCGTGCTCTTCGAAGGAGGGAAGCGGAAGGAGCACTACGCCAAGCGCGTGCTCTTCGCAGCGCTGAGTGGCGTGCGGGAGGCTGCCATTAGCGAGAGGCGGCCTGCGCGAACGCGAAACCAGGGCAATTATTAGTGCACGCCATGTCCGATGCCCCATGTGTCTAAGCTGGAATATGTGTCTAGCCCCAGACAGGGATAGATCTACAGCCGTATCCTTTGAAGGATAGATCTATCCTCTTTTTTCCGGAGAGCAGTGCGCACGCTCAAAGGGTACAGGAAGGCGTACCGCCCTATCAGAGATGTGGAATGTATCTCTCTCCTGGCCCATGAGAGGTGGCTTTTGCCATGGGTATAGGTTTTGGCAAGTCGCCATTGGCGCCCTTACGTACGGGGGTGTAGTAACTAGGGTCGGAACTAGGGTACGACGGAGCGGAGCCGCCCCGAGGAGCCTCATGAGGGCCCTTGGTGCCCAGGTGTAATTACTACGCCACCCTGACTATATTCTGCTGCACAGTGGGAGTGTCAGGAAGTTTTAGGAGTGTCAGGAAAGCATCTGTCGTGGACTAAGAGCTCACAGGGGCCGTAACCCAGAGGGTTGCGGGCCATAGGGGCCTACTTGAACCCAACCCCCATTCTGACTTGTGGGCCTACCCTACGACCACTCTATGACCTGGGATGGACAGGGTTATTGCAAATTGGCCTAAACTCGACCACAGAAGCCCCATATCGATTGATGTCATCTATCGTTAAACGTACGGTAAGCAAACAGCGAAGGGATAGATCTAGGGGGATAGATCTATCCCCTCGGCCGGTATGAACGAAATGCTATTTTTGTGGCCACAGAATATCAACTGAGCTAATTACATGGGAGACTGGCTCTTTCATGGGCCCAATTAGGTGTTGGAGATCACATACAAGCTTTTACTCACTCCCACAACCTGTACTGGCCGCCGCTCGGACCTCCCAAAGAGGGGATAGGTCTATCCCCTTTTGTCTGCGGCTAGACATATGGCGTTGGCGAAGTACGTTTTTTTTTCATTCCACGGTTTTTAACGATCAGGACAACCTACGCCCAAAAAACTCGGCTTCTAGCCTTGTTGTCCCTGGAAACTTGAATAATTCTGAATTATTTGTTATAGCGATTAGCATACGGTCCGTGTACGGCTGTAGTGTGCGCGATGGTCGATCTTCATGCAGTTGGCTGCCAAACGCCGCGCGTGCACGGATGGGTAGGAGTGTAACGGTGGTAGTCGTCGCCCTTGCCGATCGGATCTTCTCGCCCTTGCCCGTCGCCATAGTATCCAGGTAGTCACCATTGCCCGTCGCCGTCGAGAGGCTGCCCCACTCTCATGCGGGTCATGGGACATGTCTTGCCAATTTCTTGGTTTTTTTTTATATACTACTATGCCATTAATATGCGAAACGAGGGGAAAACGAAGGAAGTCTAGGACAGGACCGGAAGTCTAGGACAGGACCGAGAACGGACACGAAGTTCTTTCAAGTTCACACCAAATCGCCCGTGGCGCCGAGAACGGCGCTTGCAGTGGGCGCTTGACCCGTGTGGGGGCTGCAACCTGCTCGAGGAGTTTGCACTCGCTGCTCACGTGAGCGCCAATGTGCAATCTCGGCCTTGTGGCCCCCTCGATGTAAGACGCGTGGCTGCGCGTTCTAGGGGTTTTGCGACCACCCGTGTCGTTTGCGTCCGCTCGGCGTGCACAAGGCCTTTGCAACCGGGCGCGTCGCGCGACCCCTTTACCACCCCTTATGGAACTTTCATTTGTCGTTTCCGACCACCGACGTGCATGCCGAGTGGGCTGTGTGGCTTCGGTTACATGGACTTGCCCACAGCGAAGCGCGAAGGCAAGCACAGCCCCACGTGCCCGTTGATCTGGTCGCATTCATTTAAATCGTTGAAAATGGAAAATCAAAATCATGCATGACCCGCAGGCTCAGGGCACGGGTGTATTGGGTGGGAATGGACACGAAATTTACACCAACCTGCCCGTGGCACCGAGCACGGCGCTCGGCCTGCGCCGCCGGCGAATCCTCTACGGGGAGATTCGCTTCGCCGCTCCAAAATGCGATCTCGGCCCTTTGCGCTGTCCGTGTGCATTTTGTGTGAGCCTCCGCCTGCACGGGGCGTTAACGTCGTGTGGGATCGTAGCGTGCGCGTCTCCCCCCCCCCCGTTCGACTAACATGCATTTGAGCGCACCCTATTAAATTCAGCTCGGTTTTTAAGCACGCTGTGGCCCTCCTTTCCTCCTGGTAACTTTTCATTATGCCCGACCAAATTTGGCACATTGCGCTGCAGCCAATGGCGAATGCCGCCGCTGCCGCTCTGGTGGCCTCGCCTGGCAGGCTGAGCGATCGAGCGCCGAGTTGGGGTACGAGCCGGGTGAGGCGGACCGCGCAGACGCGGCGGACGATATCTGCGCGTCCGGCCTTGATGACGGCAACGGGCAGGCTCGCCAAGCCGCTGGGCTCCCTGGCCCCCAACATTGCTGCCGCATTGACGGGATGCAAGCCGGTCGTCTCCACAGTCGAGGCCGCGGCCTCCCTGAGAGGCGTGCTTGTATTTGCTGCACTCACATTGTTCCTGCCATTCACGGCGGCCACGTCGGAGGGGCAAGAGCCGCCGGCACCTGCACCTGTAGTCAGCACATCAGTCACGCCGATGCCACACGCGCTGGTTCGGCGGGTCCTCTCTGAATGTCGCGACGACGCTAGCTTTGTCGATGTGTTTGGCTACAGCTGCAGCGACTGGGCTGGTTACGATTGTTCCACTCCCAGTGTGACGCTCGGGTACTCACAGGCGAACGAAGATGCACTGCTGGCCAACTGCGCAGCAACATGCTCCGACTGTTCAGCAGAACCATTGCCGCCGCTGTCCACGATGGATGCTGCGCTTTGCCCTGCGTGGTGTCTCGACCGTGCTGTGCGCGGCTGGTCTTGCGATGCCCTCGACTGCCAGCCCTGCCTCGAAGCGTGTCTAGATATCAAGCCGTACCAGCAAGCGTTCACATCACTCCCTACCGAACGAGCGGCTGTCAAATTGCAGCAACAAGGCTGGACCTGCCCGCCCACATGGCCACCACGTCACTTCTACGTGCTCTTTACATCAGCACGCTCGGCCAGTACCACCACGTGCAGTGTCATCAACACACTCCCAGACGCGTTCTGCGCGGACGAACTGCTCCAGAAGCCGAATAGTGCTTCCAACGACAACAGACTGCTGAGTTTGGACCCTGCCCGCTTCTTGCAGCAACGATTTGAATCCGCGTTCTCCGACAAGCATGCAGCACCGTATGGAGCACATTCGAACTGAGGGTCAGCCTCCAGCGCCGATCCTTTTTCGTTCCTCGCAGATGCGTATGGGGGTTTAAGGCCTTTGAAGACCATCTGACCAACAGCACGTTCCTCGATTGGCTGTGGACTAGACTTGACACTGCGCTCGTGCTGGAACGCAAAGATGGTACGCTCCACCGCGAACCCCAACACTCTTCCTTGGCTTTACACACCCTTGCATGTGTGGTTCGACAGGCCTAGCGAGACTGGAATCGCTGCGGCGTGCTCAGGCAAGTCACTGCTGGGCGACTTTTGCAAATTGCCCGAAGGTCGACGTGCATCCGAGCTCAGAGGAAGTTGCCCATCATATTGCCCATTCAAAAGCATGGTATAAGGAACTCTACGAACGCGCCAGACTGCTCCGTGGGGGCGCCAAGACGGTGCAAATCTTCACAGAGGACTTACTTATGTTGAACCGGACGCAGTGGCGCCCTCACTTCGAGGCAGCTTTGTCGGTGTCTGAAGCTCATCAGACTCCCGGGCCGGCTCCGCTGACTCTGGGTATCAAGCACGCCTCCGACTTCGAGGAGCGACGCCGCGCGCTGCAAGAACTTGTTACAAGCGTGCGTGAGCACCATGTGCTGATGCCCATCCTGGTAGCTTACGATGGCGAGTTCTTGTATGAACGAATCGGTGCAAGCGATGAGGAGTACATCAGATGCACTGAGACAGGCGTGGCTGCTGGGCGGAACACAATTGTGGCCAATGTGCTAACTGAGTTCGTGATGATTGTGGACGATGACGTGCAATTCCATCGGGGCACTCAGCTCGGCACTCTCGTTGCGCACTTGTTGCACAACCCCGAGCTTGGCCTGGTGGCCGCATGCTACTACCCCGCAGATTGCTTCGCGTACCGCCTCAATTTGGATGGCACGGGCGTGCGGCTTGACGCTGTCAGTCCCATTCTTCATAACCAGCTGGCTGTGCCAGTCAGGGCGGACGTTGTCCACAATTGCTTTGTCGCTCGCACGGTCGTGCTTCGAAGCCACCCGTGGGACCCTCGGCAGCAGATCATGGAGCACGAAAGCTTCTTTGCGGCTCTTGCGTCTAGTGGCACCGCCGTCGGCTTCGATGCACGCGTGACTCTGCTGCATCAGTCCGCTCCCAGGAGCCTAAAATATAACCAGGAAAGGCACCGAGAGGCACGCTTCCTTCAGTTCACTTGCCGCAACTTTCCACGGGTCCACTCCTGGCAAACACCCTTTTTCATTCTAGACTGTGACGCTCGCACCCTTTCGATAACGGCAGGGAGCCAACAAGCACTGGAATGGAATACAGCGGATGATCACTCCACGGTCGTGTACAAGCCACCACGGGTGCTGTGCTTTGTCATCATTCTGAGCGCAGCAGGCCACGCATTGCAGCGTGATCGGCTAAGGCAAGGCTGGCTCCGCATGTTCCAGTCTGAGTGGGACTACGGTTTTTTTGTTGGCGGAGAGATTGAACCGCAGCAGAATGAACATTCGATCAGAATGGTTGGAGACACTGTGCAATTGCCGGTGCCAGATGACTATCCACGTATTGCTGAGAAGGTGCTTGCTGCTCTGCAGTGGACTCTGGATCACGTGGAGGCTGACTTCATCCTGAAGGTGGATGAGGACACATGGGTGAATGCGAATCGGCTGACTTCTTGGCTGCAGGTCTTGCCACAGACCGCCAGTACCAAGGCAGGTGGCTGGTATGGTGGCATGGTGCATCGTGCCCCGGTCCTCCGCACAGGTAAGTGGGGGGTTCCCAGCGCGCTCTATGCAGGCGCTGAATACCCACCATATGCCAAGGGGGGTGGGTACGTACTTTCTGCACGCGGGGCTCGGCGCATTGTCAATGCTGTCCGCACAGGGCTCTCACCGCTGCTGAGCAACGTGGAGGACGCCATGGTGGGACTCGCAGCGGCTGCTTTGAACATCAGTGCAACGAATGTGGGCTGGTTCTTTGAGCTGCCTCCAGACTATCGGCAGAGGTCTCGGGAGGTGGTGGAGGAGTGTTGCCTTCCTGATATGTTGCTGTACCACAAGCCGCTGCAGCCGACTGTGTGTGATGAGTGCTGGATGAACAAAAGCCCATTGTCTTCGTCCCACTCGCTCAGGAGTCTGTCGCTATCGCCTGCACTCTCACCGGCGCCCTGCAAATGTGAGTCGTCACTCTCGCCATCGCTCTCGCCGTCACTCTCGCCGTCACTCTCGCCATCTCTCTCGCCGTCACTTTCTCCTTCGTTGTCGCCGTCCCTGTGCCAGTGCGATCACCGGTCACCTCCACCGCCTCCACCGCCTCCGCACTCACCCGGCCTGTGCAGCAACAACTGCTTGAATAATCCTAATTACGCCTCTGATGGCTCTTGCGACGACGGTGGCCCCGGTTCCGAGTACGACGACTGCGTCACAGGAACCGACTGCGAAGATTGCGGCTGGCGACCCTACTCCCCTCCTCCTTCCCCAAGGCATCCCCCACAATTGGTGAGAACTGTGAGCGAGCTCACTGCAGCTCTCAGGGACAGTGCAGTCGACAAGGTTGTGGTGGCGGTGGCGGGGAGCCCTTACGAGCTGACGAGCAACATGGCTGGGTGCGATTCGGGGCTCTGCGTCAGCCGTGCTGTCACCATAGAGGCGGAGGTGGCTGGGGGAGTGATGTTTGACGGCATGGGCGAGCGGCGGGTCCTCAAGGTCGAGTCCCTACACGGTGGGCGCGGAGCGGCCGACCTGATCGGGCTGAATATATCAGGCGGGAACACTTTGACTGAGGTTTTTTAACCCGTTCGAACTATCTTCCAGCACCCGCTGGAATGATGATTCCCCTTTGGCAGGGTGGGGGCGTGAACGTGGCCTCTGGCGCTGTGGCAAATTTCAAGTGGTGTGAAATCAAGAACAACACAGCGTCCTCGGTGCTCGCCTTTTGAATCTGGACCCAGGTTCCAGTGCCGCTGGAACGTCACACCTTTCGCTTTTTGTTGGGTGCAGGGAGGGGGAGTCGCTATCTGGGGAGCTGCGGACTTCGTCGATTGCACGATCACAAAAAATGAGGCCAGCTCCGTAGCGCTCGCCTTTTGAACTTGTTTCCAGCACCCGCTGGAACGTTACATGCTCCCTTTTTTGGCAGATGGCAGGGGGAGGTGGCGTCCTCGTCAATGACGGCGGTGTCGCAAACTTCGACAGTTGTGAAATTCGCGAAAATGTGGCCGGATCTGTGCGCATTCGCAAATTTGAACTTTTCCAACACCTTTCCTCTAGCGCCCCGCTGGATCGTTACACTTCTGCTTTGCTCTGTGTGCAGATCACCAGCAAAGTGAATATCTTGAAAATCTGAACCCTTTCCTGCACCTTTTCTCCAGTGCTCCGCTGGAACGTTACGTGCTCGCATTCTGTTTTGGCAGGGCGGGGGCATCTTGGTCTCCGACGGCGGTGTCGCAAACTTTGACACATGTGAAATCTTGGATAATCGAGCGGTAACCGTGAGCGCTCCCTTTTTGCACCTTCCTGCACTTATCCTCCAGCGCCCCGCTTGAACGTGACACTTCTCTGCTCTTGTGCAGTATGGAAGAGGAGGTGGTGCTTACATTTATGGCATTGCGAACTTTGCTGACTGTGAAATCAACGAAAACAATGCTCCCTATGTGAGCCTTTTGCACATTTCCTGCACCTTTCTTCCAGCGCCCCACTGGAACGTTACATGCGCGCCTTTTTTGCAGGGCGGTGGCGTCTTTGTCGGATACAACCAACCGGGCTATGGCGTAGGATACGGAGGCGTTGCAAACTTCGACAACTGTGAAATCAAGGCAAATGTGGCCAATGGATATCATGCGTGTTTGCCTTTGCACCTTTCCAGCACTTTTCATCCGGCGCACCGTTGTACGTTACATGTTGCACTGGCCAATCACAGGGAGGCGGCGCTTTCGTCGACGGCACGGCGGACTTTCTCAATTGCATCATCTGGAGTAACAAAGCTGGCTTTGGCTTTGGCGACCCTACACAGGGCGGTGGAGTCTTGGTCAACACGATGGGGGAGGCGTACTTTAACGGCTGTGAAGTCAAGAATAACACAGCTTTTTCTGTACTGCTCACCTTTTGAACCCTCCGGACCCTTCTTCAAGCGCCCCTCTGGAACAATACAGGCTCGCTTTCCTTTCGCACAGGGTGGAGGCGTTTGCACCCGGGGTAAGTCAAACTTCGTCGACTGCATCATCTCGGGAAATGAAGCCATTCAAGCGGTCAGTGCTGATTTCTTGAACATGCAAGCCGATTGTTCCAGCACCTCGGCCGGAATGTACATGGCACTCTTTTTGTCCGCCTGGCAGGGCGGTGGTGTTGCCATTGAGGGCGGGGGTCAGTCAGCCTTCCACAGATGTGAAATCAAGAACAATCATGCATTTTGGCCGGGGCACGGCGGCGGGCTTGCCGTTGACACGCCAACCGATTCGACAAGTCTTTCGAATGCAAACTTGATCGACACTATCTTCAAGGACAATGATGGATTCAAGGGCTCGGCCATCTGGACAAACACCCCAATTGTCTTGCAAAACAACAGTTTCATCGGGGGTGGCCGTTATGCTTCCGTCGTCGTGCGCGCGAGAGGGAGAGAATTACAGGGTCTCTCATCACCCGCTTCCCTCATCTATGCTGGCGGGGCCAACATCGATTACGGCTATTGCGCCGCTGGCTCGACTCCGGGCAAGCAAGGCGTCAACGTTCCCATCGAACGCGACTTCACCGGCTGCCCCTTCCTTTGTCCAAATGGCACATGGGGTATGGGCGGTGAGACTGGAGCACTGCGCCTCACCGGGTCGGTTTGCGCCGTGGGCTGCGAGGCCTGCCCGCCTGGGGCGACGTGTGAATCGCAAGGGCTGCCCGCACCCAACTATTGTGAGGCCGGCCATTACAATCCGGACGCCGGCAGCCAGGCCAAAGCCTCCTGTCGCAAGTGCGAAAGCGGCTCGTTTCAGCCCGAACGCAACGCAATAACGTGCAAGGCTTGCCCTTCTGGGAAATTTGTAGCGGCCAAGGGCAGCACCGCCTGCAGAGGTTGCGCTGCGGGCGGCTACTGCGAAGAGGTGGGAGCAAGCAGCGCCTCCGTCTTTCAGCTGTGCGAGCCAGGGACCTTTTCAGACGTTGTCGGCCTCAACAGCAGTAGCGGTTGCCGCAAGTGTGGTCTCGGCTTCTACCAGCCGATGAATGGCGCCAACAGCTCGAGCTCGTGCCTGGCATGTACACCCGGTAGCTTTGCTGCGGAGTCGGGCCTGGGAGCTTGTGCTCGCTGTCCGGCTGGCACCTTTCAGGACAAGCTGGGCGCAACCGCCTGCGATTCTTGCATTCGGAACGCATGGTGTAGCGCCGGCAGTGCATCACCTGCACCTTGCCCAGCCGGCACGGTCGGCGTCCAGCAGGGCTTGAGCAACGCCGACCAATGCGAGTCATGCCCCCAAGGCGCATGGTGCTCGGCTGGGATGGCCATCGACTGCCCCAAAGACACGTACAACGACCAGACTGGGCAGGCCAACCAGGGAGCTTGTGTCCCGTGCCCTGCATTCTCCGAATCGCTTCCCGCTTCCACCAGCTTGAGCAATTGCCACTGCGAGCAAAGCTTTTACGATGAGATATCACACGGCCCCAACGTTCTCTGCAGGAGTTGCCCCATTGGCACCGCATGCGACTCGGCTGGGCTCACACTCGCCAACCTTCCACTCGCCAAGGGGTTCTGGCGCACATCCAACGCTAGTGCTGGCATTTTGCGCTGCCCTGACGCAGCTCAGAACGATACGGCATGCATCGGCGGACCTGGACCAGAGCTCTGCAAGCCATGGACAACTGGGCCCTGTGCGCCGCGCCCAGCCTCCTGCATGACAAACCCTTGCCTTTGTGCGCCACGTGCCTATTAACAAATGCACGTGCGGCGAGCGGCAGACTGCAAGCTGGTGACGCCTGCACAGCGTCCAACCGATCTCACGCGCCTGGTGTCGAGTGCCAGCCTGACACCCTGGCCGCTTGTGTGCGCAGTGCAATGTGACAGACGGCAGCCGCTACTACGACAAGGAAAATTCCGCCTGCCTCGAGTGCAAGGGCAACGAGGTTGGTGTGGCCACAGGTGTTGCTATCGCGGTTGTGGTGGCGGTGCTCTTGCTCATGCTTCTGATGGCACGCTTCAAGCCCAAGAGCTCCTTCAGCGTCTTTCAGCGCGCCAAGGTCATCTACGAAGCCATCAACATGCGCGCCAAGTTCAAGCAGCTCATTGCTTTGTACCAGATACTGACGCGGCTGGGCGAGACCTTTGTTGTGCCGATGCCCGCAGCGGTTGCCTCCCTTTATGCCTCCCTCGACTTTGTGTCCTTGGATATAGCCTCGTTCGGATTCCCTCTGGGCTGCCTCAGCCTGGGCACCTTCGCAAACCAATTGGCCTTTACCATCTTTGCACCAATCATTGTCGGAGGTGGCATCACCCTCTGCTGTATCTTCGCTGCGCTGCCAACCAGCAA
>JACLAC010009044.1_pt1 | contig 16490 bp, 9 predicted proteins | sample 8027881 | NCBI WGS metagenome assembly JACLAC01 (sample SAMN15725517, study PRJNA655200) | protist metagenome | isolation source: fluorescence activated cell sorting (FACS) single amplified genomes of... | place: Spain: Blaines Bay Microbial Observatory, Mediterranean Sea | collected 2016-01-19
CCAACTACAACATCAATTGTACACTATGTTTCGGAAGAGAACCAGATTTGTACACTTGTTTTTCCTTGCAACATAATTTGTCCACCTATTTTTTGACTAGAACTGAATATGAACATCTAAAAATTACAAAACATTGATATGACCACTAACTACAACACGATTAGTACACCTAGGATTTTGGCATTGGTGAAACAGTATCTGTACACTACATTTGAAAAATGAACATGGAAAGTAAGAAATCACCCCAAAATAATAAAAAGTTACTTCTATAGATAAATTGAAAAAAGTTCCAGATTTTTTCTCTTAGCTGACCCTTAAATTCAGTTTATTCTAGGATTGTGAAGAATTTATAATAAATATCTTAATCTTTATTATTTTACCTTGATCGATCCTTAAATTGTGGTTATGATTAGCCAATGATAATTCTCCTCCATAATATGAGAATTTCTAGTCTATATCTACCACCTCAGTTTAGATCTTATTCAAGCTACAACTCTCGGAATATTGAAAAAAGTTACAGCCCTTTTAATAAATGAACAATTAATATGGTACATTTTATTTTCCTGAATTTAAGGGTCACGGTGTTTAACTAGTGCTCTCCCATACTGAAATTGGCAAAATAATTAACTGGTGACCTTCCCATACTGAAATAATTAACTAGTGCTCTCCCATACTGAAATTAACTTGTGACCTTCTCATACTGAAATTTAACTAGTGATCTCCCATACTGAAATATTGGGTCAAAAAGGTACATTGTGACCCTTAACTTCAGGTGACCCTTAAATTCAGTTCTATTCTACATGACATGAGCCGTCTAACGTCTCTGCCGTACCATCTTGGCGTGGATGTCTTCAGCTATATCGGCAACCCGCGAGCACTTCTCGCATCTTGCACCGCGCACCGAGACCACACGTATCTCTGGCATATTCTCCTCGCGCTCTGCAGGGAAAGATGCGTTCGGAGGCTAAAGTTTACAAGGCCCTCTGTCGTGTCTAGCGCAGACGACCCGTCGAAGTTCTGGGTCCCGTGCAGCGGTGACCCTATTGCCTTCCGCGCAACGGCACACACCGTGGAGGACTACAAGCGCGAGATACTGCGAGTGCGAGTGCGGGCATTCGGGCATAACCCTGGTTCGATAGCTGAGAAACACCTCGGAACTGGAGGAAAGGGCGAGTCTCCATGGTTCGACCTGCTGACACCGGATCGTAGGGCGATCGTCATGCGTGCATATCGGAGCAGTGCTGCCGGGGTCACAGGCGCCCGCCTCGACGGATTTGGTCTGAGACCCGTGCTGCTGGTGGTTTCGTGTATGGGTGGTGGATGGCGTATGTTTACCAGACAACTTAAACTCGATCAACGAGGGGTCCACCTGCATAGTATGAAGGAGCGATTGGTGGCACATGGAATTCTTGAGGCACAAGAAGTTGACGCAGGGCACCACCGAGGTCCGTTCTCTGAATCAGGATTCCCAGGTTGGGAGTCCATGTCGGGAGACATCGACCACGGTTCGCTGGAGCTCGTGTGTGCAGCCTTCGGAGGATCGGAACTGGGAAATCGCAACTGGGCCAAGTTCGGCAGCGAGCTACAGCACAGTAGGAGCACATTTGCGAATCTAGTTGGGATAGTCCTCTGCTGCACACGAGAAGTGCATTTTGACATCTCGCAGTTTTTGTCCGTAATTCTACACCCCCTCCAAAACCTGATTGGCGACGAGCGGACGGCATCCCTGCCTATCGCGATTGTTTGCCAACGGAAGAAGAATCGCGGCGTCCCTGAGGATCAGTTTCAGTGGTGCCCTGACAGCAATGTCACCCGCTTCTTCATGCATGACTCCCGGGCCACCGCAATTCTGGATTGGATCTACCATACGAGGATTGCGGTGGCCCAGGAGTCGTGCGTGAAGAATATAGATGCAGATCTACCACGCGCGAACTGCGGCGGCATGCCACAGGTGGATATAGATCCTCTTGAGAAGCCACTGCTGATTCCACCACCACGCGAGGAAGTCAATAGTCCATGCGTGATCTGCTGAACGTGTGAGGTTCAAGGGAATTTAAACTAAATCTCTGTGGTATTTAAATTATGCTGTAAGCTACATCGTATGTCAAGTGTCCAAAAATAATTTTCCGACCCTAAACTTCTATAATTGCCATGAATGCACACACTAGATTCTAGTACATATACAAGAGTTAATTTTGTTGAAAAAGTATACAGTAATATCAGAGTAGATTAAATGATTAAATGTGATCAAAATGAAAACCGACAAAAAAAGTAAAGCGATTCCAAAAGCAAAAAAATCATTTTGTTACAGTACATGTGTACTCTTTTGTTGTTGTTGTTGTTGTTGCTTATTGTACCTTGATCATTCGATTTCTAGTTCCATTTTCTGATCTCTTTGTTTGTAAAGGTTTGAGGAAGTACTTTGCTGTTACAGGTATCTCTTTTAAAGCTTTTGATAGTGCGATACACAAGCCAACACAAGTTCAACCCAGTCAGAATTGCGCAAATGATCCAACAATAAAACAAGCGGTTACCCATGGTTTGAAATGCGCTGACTGACATGTATTCGATTGAAAGACCACTTAAGACTGCCACCGTACTTACTCGAACGACCGTAAGTATGCACAAAAAAAGCTCTGACAAAGTAATTTTGAGAGCAAACACATCTTTAATGCTTTTGTGTGTAGTATCTGTACTTCAGCTGTCGTCATCGATGCAGGTTTCAAAGTATCATTGAGAGAATTTTCCCAGTCATAAAAACTGCAATTTCTCCATACGCTTTGCGGATGGAATCTACCATGGACCACCACGTCTCGTTCCAGGGCATTGATTTTGGATTACATTTACCGATTATTAGAATTTTTAGATGGTACATGTATTAAAAAAAATAAAGTTACCAGACAACTCTAATAATATACCACATAACTAATAATAAATGTAATCATGTAAACCGTTACGAACGTTGTCGATATTCCATTATCGCTGTCCGCAACGCGCCACGCTAATAAAGTATGTTCGTCTGGTCGGGCATAAGGAAAAAATGGTACCGCGCAGAATTCAACATAACGCAATTGATAATGTGTCTGGCCGTGGCCTGGGCCTGGCCTGGTCTTCTCACTCTTTTGACTTGAAATCCCCTAAATAATCCTCGCCGCGTCGACACGCACCATGGAGAATACCGACGACTACCCCCGCACGGCAGACGTTTCCATAGATTTTGCCCGAATGACCGAACGCCAACAACTTCGTTTTTTAATGTCCGGCGGGGATGCCGGCGTCAACGACCCCAAAAAGAAAATCACGCTTCCAAAACGCACCTCCTCACGTACCTCCTCATGTGCCTCCTCTCGTATTGATACCTTCTCACGACGCATATATAGCTTTAGCTTTTCTTTTTTGGCTTCTGTTGAATTCCAAACTTATCCACATTCGAAAGAGTTTGTTCAAGATTTACAAGATCCTACATTTACAGACTTGAACAGACTTGCCACAGACAAGACACAGACAAGACACAGACAACTCGAGATTCAATTCATTCAAGGAAGATCTAGGAACCTATAAACAAGTCTATAAAATGAATTATTATTATAGTTCCCCGATAATACTCGATATAGTTAATATAGCTCTCCTCGTGAGTGCAACAAGAGGGTAAGGCAAATAAATGTCTCAACCTTTCAAACTTGGTGATGATGTGTTTGTTGGTGAATCGGGTCTTCCTGCTAAAGTGAGATATATTGGAAAAACAAAGTTTGCACGTGGAATTTGGGTTGGAGTTGAATTATCAAGGAGACAGGACAAAGGTAAAAATAGTGGCGTTGTCAAAGGGGAACGATATTTTTCTTGTAGGCATGACAAAGGTTTGTTTCTTAAACCGGCAAGCATAAAAATTAGCAAAATAACTGATGGTAATGATGGTGATTCTGACTCAAGTGTCAAAAAAATGAAGGCAAAAAAATCTTTGACTATTGCTGAAAAGAAAAAAATAGTAGAAGAAAGAAAGCGGAAGAAACGTGCTCACGATGCTGAAGTATTGAAGAAAGCACAAGAGGAACAAATGGCAAAAATAAAAGCAAAAATGAAAGAAGATTTGAAAAAGAAACAAGAAATGTTAGAGTCTCGCAAGAAAAAGAAAAAATTGACATCAGCCAAAAGTACTGATGGATCAATAAAGTCGACCAAAACAACCAAATCCACCAAGCCTGTCAAGACGACAACTAATCTTGGCAAAATAACCGGAACCACCAAAACTACCAAAGCCACCAAAGCCACCAAAACCACCAAAACCACCAAAACCACCGACAAATTACCAACAGCAGGTCAAAAACGACAGAGAACTGATATTAGTAAACAGCATGCCCTATCCTCCGAAGTAACGGTGGATTCATCTAGTAGTAGTTCGCCTCCTGGTGTAGCAATATTGGGAAAAGATATTTTACGGACAAGAAAAAGTGGAATAGAAGCAAGGGATGAAATTGACAAACTGCTAAAAAAAACAGAAGTTGCTGAAGATACCGATGACATGAATGTCACACACATTGAAGGGGGGGTGAGTGGAAGTGATGCTATTTTAGATAATCGCGATGATGTAAAGGAAGAAGAAGGAAATGGTGAGTCTCTTTCAAGGAAGAATACATTATTGACAGCACAATTTACACCTTTGCTACCTAGCACAAACAGTGCAACACAGGGAGTAGATGAGGGACATGATGGTGGGAGTGAAGCAGAATTGGTAGAAGAAGAAAGAAGAATCCCAACGAGACGCACAATGAATAGGCGAGGTACCATGAACGCTGCCATACTTGTACCTTTAGTCGGTAATAATATTACAAATACCATTGGTGGCGAAGAAACAAACAACCTAACTGAGACCAATGTTTACCATGACGGAGGCGGTGATAGTGACGTTGATGTTGATGATGACGTGCAAACAGTAACAATGTCCAACATTCATGATGCTTTAGACATTGGTGTGATGTCAGCCCCACAACCAAGACCAGTTTTATCACCAACATTTTCATCAGAGTCATTAAATCTTAAAGACGAACACTCAATAACAAATGATTTTACACCACTACCACCAACCACACCACAACCAGCAACATCATCATCATCATCATCACCATCCAAAATTGCGAATATCTCTTCTACAGCATCATTATCACCTAAAAAAGATGCTGGCAGAGGTAAGGAAGAACGAGTTTCTGTTGGTATAAGAATTCGTCCATTAAGTCAAGAACAAAAACAGAAGGGTATTGTTGAAGCATGGTATAGTAATAATGATAAAAGCATGGTTTCAGCAACACCAGAAGCACATGCTAATAATGAAAAAAAACGACAATCACTCGAAAATCGTCCCTTGGACTACATATTTGATCATATATGGGGTGGTCTGTCAACAACAAATGATACAAAACCACAACCAACAGAATCAAATGCAACAATTCATAATGATGTATGTAAAAGTTTGATAAATGCTGTCTTTGAAGGATACAATAGTACTATTTTTGCATATGGTCAAACAGCTACTGGTAAAACGCACACAATAACTGGGACATTTGAGGATCCTGGTTTGCTGCCAAGAAGCGTTACTAGTATATTTCAAACAATTAAAAATAGTGATGAAAGGGATTATTTAGTACGCTGTTCCTATATTGAAGTATATAATGAACAAATTGATGATTTATTGAATCCAAATAAAAAAGATTTAAAAATATTTGAAAGTAAGGATGCAGGTACAACTGTACCAGATTTAACTGAAATTACTGTATCAACATCAGAAGAGGTGCTTAATTTAATTGAAAGGGGCGTAGCAAATCAACACATTGGTGCAACATTAATGAATTTAAGATCAAGTCGTGCTCATTCATTTTTTCGTATTGTTATTGAAAGCCGTGCTGTTGAAACAGATACAAAAAATAAGAAGAATGCAATCAAAAAAAAAAAGTTTAAGCGTGCAGAAACTGCATTGGGTCCAAGAGAGCATTGGAAACAAGTGCAGATGGAAGTTAGAACACCAAACAAGTCAATGAAAAAAAATGCAAAGGGGTTTTATTCATTTTTATCTACTAATAGTAATAAATCACATAAAGGTAAAGGTGATGTAACAGTGGCAAATTTTAATATTGTCGATTTAGCTGGAAGTGAAAGAGCAAGAAAAACTGGGGCAAAGGGTGTAAGATTAAAGGAGGGTTCTTCAATAAACAAATCGTTGTTAACATTATCACGTGTTATACAAGAATTAAGTAAAGGTAAAAAAAGAAATTTTATACCATTTCGTAATTCAAAATTAACAAGATTATTAGCACCCTCTTTGGGTGGTAATGCAAGAACATGTGTTATCTGTTGTGTGTCACCACTTGCTTCTAATTTTGAGGAAAGCGATTCAACGTTGCGTTTTGCATCAACTTGTAAAAAGGTTGTTAATCGTGTTATCAAAAATGAGATTAGATCAAAGGACGCATTAATAACACAATATGAAAGTATGATACAAGATTTACAAGTAAGATTACAAAAAGTTTCAATGAAGAAATCCGATGCTATTATGATTTCAAGAAATGCATCAGCACCAACAATATTACCAAAAAAAGAATCTTCTGCTTCTGTAGCACTAGCTTCACCAGGCATAAAAGCATGGTTATCAGAAGAAGGTGGACACACACCAGATGAAATAGTTGATCGTTTAGCCATAGAAAGTGCACGAAACAAGAAAGCTCACGATGAATTGGAATCTTTAAAAAATATGATTTTAGGTGCGACAAGAAAAAGTGAACGTGATCCATCAAAAGGTAGTGATTTAATAAGAATGATGGCAACTCGTTTAGAAGGAGAAAATTTGCAAGAAACATTGGCGGCTCTATCAAAAGATGAAAGTGATGAAAATGAAAAATATTTTAAAACTCGTCGTCCGTCTATACAATTTGATGAAGTTGCAACATTACAAGAAAAGGAGAGTATGAAGCGAATTCACCACCACACACGAAGCATGTCATTGTTAGTTGTGGAAGATCATGAGCATGATGCAGACTCCGATGAATCAAAGTGTGTAAATGAAGACAGTAGTGGGCACGCGGATGATCTTAAAGAAAGTAGGAAAAGAAGAAAGGAACCGCGTCGTGATACAGTAAATATGGCCTCACAATTACCATTTGAAGATCTTTCATCTACAAATAACCACCCAGAAGACAGTATAAAAATTTCTGAATTACAAAATCAGATATTGTTGTTAAACAACAACATTAAAAATGAAAAAGAAAAATCAATGGCGAAAGAAAAGGAACTTCATAAAGAATTGCAAAGAAAACATGAGGAAGAAGTAAAATCATTGCAAGCACAATTAAAGAATGCTACAAGTAATGAAGTCAGTGAGTCAAATGCTGGTAATGAATATAAAAAGAAGTATTTTTTGGCTCAAATGAAGTTAGCAGCTGCAAAAGAATATGATGAAAGACTACAAATTGAATTAACAGACCGTGAAAACAAGTTAAGAGAAGTATCCTCTGCATTAAAAATGACACTTATACAAGCAAGAACAGCAATGCGTCAACAAGAAAGTTTGGAAGAAGCAGTAAATGCACAAGAAAAATCACATTTAAAGGCAATACAATTATTGCATGAAAGGCATACACAATCAATAGCTGAAGCGGCTGAAAAAGAAAAGCAGCTACAATTAAAATTAAATGAAACAGCTGATATATCAAGGGTAGAATTGTTAAATTTAAAGGAAGAAATGATTAAAAAAAATGAAAAAGTTGCATTGATAGAAAGGGAATCATCGCTTTCCAAAAATATAATTGATGAACAAAAATCAGAGCTAGCTGAATTGAAACTACATATAGAAAAATTAGAAGAGCAAAGAACTTTAAAAGGTGACGAATTAAAAGATTTGCATGTTAGGCATATAAACGAAACTTCTAAATTAGAGTCATCATTATCTATCTTACGATCAGAATTGTCAACATCACAAACAGATGCAATAAAAAAAATAGAAAGACTGGAACAATCATTACTTTCGTCAGAAAATTCACTGAAAGATTACAAAGAAAAACATAAAAACGATATTTCTCTTATAGAAACGAAATTAAAGAATGAAGCATCTGAAAATTTAAATAATGTTAAATTAAAGTTAAATAATGATATTGATCGATTAACACGAAATCATAAAATGAAAATTGAACATATTGAATTAGACCATAAAAATCAATTGGAAACTTTGTCTACTAAATTAGATGTTGAAATTGCATCACATCGTGAAAGTTCTAAAAATGCTGATATAGCATTGTCAAGGCTAAGAGAAACCTTAGATTTAGAAAGAGATATACAAGTAACATCAATAAATGATGAAAAACAACAAATGGAAAGATTATACAAACAAAAATTGAATTCAGAAATTGAAAAACATCAAGACGTACATAGTACATTACGCTTTCAACTTAATGAAATGAATGAAACAACGACAGAGTTAAAAGCAAAATTAAGAATGGCTGAAAGAGAAAGAGCATCACAACTAAGATTGAAAGATGAAGAGCTGTTGCGTGCATTAGAAAATAGCCGATTAGAACACCAAGAAGCACATAAATCAACTGTGATGCATTATGAGAACACTATTGAAGAACTTCAATCTCGTTTAGTATTAACAAGAGCAAAACTTAGTGATTTGGAAGCGAAACATGCTAAAAATGTTGAAATTGTGGTTGCTGATCGAAACAAAGTTGCGAGTGAAATTGAAGCTGATCAAAAATCAAGTTTAAAAATGTTGTCTCTTGGATTAGAGAAAGAAGCATCAAAAGTAACTCAAGCAAGAATGTCGGAACAACGGTACCGCAGTGAGCTGAATGAAAAAAATCGAGAATTAGAAAATATTTCTTATACACATCAAACTGCACAACGTGATTTAAGTGAACGATTTCAACAACAAATGCAGGTATGTTTGAAAAAAACAAATGATTTTTGTGGAAAATTGATTGTATTGTTCTTCTTTTAATTATTTAATTAACTCTTTTTTTATATCACCGATAACCCTATTTTTTTTTTGTAGGAGATGAAAATTGAAATCACTTCTCAACATTCTCATGAATTAGCAGCTGAACGTGGTCGTGCGGGCGAATTGGAAGACAAATTAGTGTCGGAAAGATCAAAGTACCATCAATTAGCAGACGAATTGCGACGCAGTGAAGAAATGATTAAGCTAGAACAACATGCCGTAAAAGAAGAACGTGAAAAATCATTGAAATTATCAATGCAAAATTCTACATTGATACGTCTACGTGATGATTTAAGAGCAAAAGTCTCAGAACTAGAAGTACAATTATCAAATATTAAAAGTTCTACGCAATCAACATTCGGAAATTTAGAAACTAAGAACGAAGAATTTACAAATTTAAGAAGAGAGTTAGAGGAATTAAAAACATATAAAAAGGATCAAGAAGAAAAGGGGAAAAACAATAAGATGAAAATGCAAGAAACTAAAAATATGCCAAATATGAATGCCAGTGAAAATGAGACATCTACTGAAGAATCTCAAAAAACATCATCGCCATCAGAAATTTCGGCTTTATCACCGTCACTCCTAATGTCTCCATCATCCCAGGATTCAACGTCTAATGCGCTCAAAAATCAACTTCATGCAACTTTAACAGAATGTTCACAACTTCGAAAGGAAGTGACAATATTGCGAATGGCTATTAGTGAAAAGGATTTTAGGCTTCAAGCATTGAGAGAAATTGTCGGTGGGCTAGAAAAAATGGCTATGTCATCGAAATAATACATAGCTGTAAAAATGAATGACTTTAGAAGATTGTGGTATGCATATTGTTGTGAGGTGTTATATAAACTAATAAACAGCAACATGAATGAATTTATGAATGTAAGGAATTTATGTACAGTGATTTATGTAAACCTCTTATTTTCTCATCAAAAAATATAGAAGGTATACCGGTATCTAAAACTTTATTCAAAAAAAAGAAAACAAAACTTCTCTATTCATGTGCTGCTACAATATATGCCAGTATCTACTATGCTAAATCATTCAAATATGATGCAATTTTCTTTAATTCATCAGCACCACCCATATCATGTGCACCATTATGAGCATGGTACTGCACATCAATGTTCATTCCAATTAAATCTTTCAACCATCCACTAGCATGAAAAGGACAAGTCATATCTGACCGGCCATGAAGTTGTAAACACTTGATACCTTTACCTTTTTGGTGAGCAAATCCCTTACTCCACTCTTCAATATTCATACACATTCCTGAAAGTATGAGCATCCCTCCTGGTGAAATACAATCACCAAATGATGATCTGTCCTGATCTGGTAATCCAAGTCTACTTACCACACTACAAGTCATCATAGAGCCTTGTGAAAATCCGCCAATGCACCATCCAGCAAGAGTGCTTCCAGCACCATCTGTGGTTGCAATTAATTCACCCAACAAAGATATTATTTTTTCTGCTGATTCATTCATACCCGTTGGTGTTGCACGAAGTTTTGTAGCAAGAAGTTGTTCTCCTCCCATGAATGCCATCATCCAAGATCCTATATCAAGAGGAAACCACTCAGAGCCGACAGGCCCATCTTGGGTTGGACTAAAAGGAAAAATCCAGCGAATTCGTTTATTTGCCAAGTCAGGGTTTAGTTGAAGCAAATAATCAACAACAGTTGTAAATTGGTCTGGGGAAGCTCCGTATCCATGCATCAAAAGAACCCCTAAATTTGTTGCTACGTTATCCGGTCCTGTTTTAACTTCAATACAATCTATGTTCGAAATTTTTACCTTAGCCATTCTTCCTACTGGTATTAGTATAATAGACTGTAATGTAGGAACCGATAGCCCTAGCAAACTTCAACTTGTAATTTATTTAAAAATGGAATAAATTCTAATTTTTTTTAATTATTTTGATGACGATGTTTTTCTTCGTTCTTTTCGATTCTTTTCTTCTTCGATTTTCACAAAAAGATGTTTTTTGTGTTTTAGTTATAAGTTTCAATAAGTGAAATAATGCATTTATAGATGATTAGTGGTTTTGTTTAGCTATAATTATGGAAGTGAAATTTATGGGTTAGACGATAAAGGCAATGAAATTTCATGAAATTTCATCCATCTGAACACTCACCCATAGTAAGGTAAAGTACTTCACATCTATGGAAGTAAAATTTCATCGGAATGAAATTTCATTATTTCATGAAAATCCGATGAAAATTTCACTTCCATAGCTATAATACGTAGTACAATTATGTATATTACTCGTAATATAGGAAAAATCATACTATCCATTCGCATTCATTTCATCTCTCTCCTCATATTTCTTCAAAATCTTCAAGTTAAGATTTCAATTCATCACCATTATTACCAACAATTCTGGTTCTAATAATTCATTGATTCACTTTCATTTTTTGTGTTATAAATGTATAAAAAGTCGCAATGTAAAAAGTTATAAAAATATTTCATTAGGTATGGTGTGGTGTTCTCATCTCAGTTTAAGTTCTCAGTGTGATGATGATCATCATTTTTATTTTTTACTATCATTTTCAAGGACTTCGACTATTTGTACAATAAATATATAATTAATATGGGGAAATGGGGTGAGTGTTGGAAAGAAAAAGGAAAGGGCACACACACACACACACACACTCTATATAAAAACAAATCGGCCACAATGAACATATTTATACACAAGAAATAAATGAAGATGATGTGATGATGATATTTATTATGTCCCGAAAATATATACTTTTGATCAACATGTTATAAATATGATCATTATACAGTATGGTCAAAGAAAATAACACTCCAGAGGTAAAGGATAAAGTAGTTCCTATGTTGCATATGTGGTGAAGTTCGGAAGCAATGATAGTTTTAAGCATATTTGCTATCCTGTGGTGTTGTGCATATGGTTACACTTTGACTCAACCTGGTTTTGAGTCAAAATGGATTCACCTTTCTTATCAAAAAATGTACAGTGGTGAAATTTGGAGAATGTTTACAGCTTCTTTCTTTCACATTGATGTCGTACACTTGCTGTATGATCTTATAATATTATTTTCACTTTCAACAATGGAAAATAATAAGGGTAGTATTTTTTTCATAGGTCTGTGCTTTCAAATATTAGTGATAACTACTACTTTACAGGTGACGGTTTATCACATATTGATCAAAGGTTTACATCGTACTACACTAACACAAAATTGGACATGCTCAATGGGTTTTTCCTCAGTCCTTATCGGTTTGTTAACAGCACAATCTTTTTATGCCAACACAATTGTATTTATATTATTTCCTGGTTTACCAATTAATTCTGTAAACGCACCAGTGTTAGCATATTTTTTGGGATCGTTTTTATTAACTGAAGCAAGTGTCTTGGGTCATTTTTGTGCATGTTTTTCAGGATGGCTATTAGGTATCGGTGGTTTACATTGGATGAATGCATATTGGCTTGGCTGTGTAACAGTATGGACTCTCGGTTTCGTAGTAACTAGCATTAAAGAGACAACATCATTCGGTCAGTACATTAAATTTGTAGACTGTGAAAGTTGGCCACCGTGGATAACGGAACCTTTGAGTGCTGCTGATGCAAGAGAAAATGTTGTTGATGATCATTTTTTTATTTTGAGAATTGCTACAGAACGTGAAGAAAGAAGAAATGAGGAAGGAAGAACGCGGAATAGGGGGAGTATTAGACCCATGAGAGGTGTAGATGAAGATAGTGAAACAAAGAGAGGGGAAATTGATAATGTAGATTCAGGTATAGAATCTAAATTTAACAGAATGGAAAGAAAATCCAATAATGGTTTGGATTTGGATATTGAAGCACAATTTCCAGATTGAAGATATGTCATATAGTAGGGAATTGGAAAATCAAGCCCATTGGGGTTGAACATTCAATATATTGTGTTACCAATGTAATTTTTTATTACCTTATGTGTTTTATTAATCTACTATTACTACTCTGCCTAATTGCTTGTATTATTATTATTATTATTATTATTATTATTTGCGATAAATACGGCTGACGTTAAAGTTTTCTTGTTTGTGGCCACATTGTGCATTCATCTTTACTCTCTTAAGATTCACATACAAACATGACACACTCATAATGATTGCGATCAGCTTTTACTCCTTACCATCAGTAACATTTTCAGGACTACCACCACTGATGTCACCATTACCATCACCACCATCACCACCACCCCCTCCCCCACCTTGAAGATCACTCACAGCAGCATTTGGTCCACGATCTTGTCTCACTTCGATAATCCTTGGACCTGTTCTGCCAATTAATTCATAACCATTAAATTTGGCTATTGCTTCCTGTGCAATATCTGCATTTGTAAATCTAACTGTACCCCATCCTCTTGATCTACCATCGGGTCCGATCTTTACATCAACAAATTCAGGAGAAAATTCCTGGAACAAATCCTTTAATTGTTGCCAAGTGATTCCCCATGGTAAATTACCAACATAAACAGTATCGTCATAACTTCTATTCAAACCACTTTCAGCAGTTTGTTTTTGTTGTTCAGTTGGTGCACTATTACTAGCATCGTAACGAACATTTAATTGACGACCAGAGTAATCCATGCCATTAACAGCATCAATAGCAACAGTAGCTGCTTCAACTGAATCGAACTCTACAATACCATAACCTCTGGAACGACCATCGCGACCAAATATAATTGTGGCAGCATTTGGATTATAGGATGCAAAAATATCAAACAATGCACTGTTATCAGTGGTCCATGGAAGATTACCTGCAAATACACGTGAAGATGGTGGAAACGATACTTGAACTTTATTAGGTTGTCTTTGTTGTTGTTGCTGCTGCTGTTGCTGCTGCTGTTGCTGTCCTCTGAATTGATTTTGGTGGCCTCTGAATTGATTTTGGTGGCCTCTGAATTGATTTTGACCTCTAAACTGCCGGTTGCCCCTAAACTGCCCCCTATTTTGTTGACCTCTAAACATATTACCACCTCTTCCACCACCGTTATTAAAATTATTATTATTATTACTTAAAGCAGATTTGCGATCTAAACGAATGGTTAAAATACGTTCATCTAAAAGAGCACCGTTCAGCTGTTCAGCACAACTTTGTGCGTCAGCTTGGGTGCTGAAATCTACTAGAGCCCAACCTTTCGACTGGTTGGCCCCAGGATGACATTTTAAGTCAACATTAACAACATTGCCTATCTCAGCTCCTTCAAAGAAATTTCCTAAATCTTCAGATGTTGTCTTAAAATTAAGATTACCAACGTAAACCGTGCACGTACTCGCGTTCATTTTTGAAAGGTTTTCCTTTTTTTTGGAGGAGAAGGATTTTTATAAATTATTGAAAATGGTCAGAGATTTTAATTTTAATAATTATATGATGAGTGATCTTCCTAGTTAAGAGATATATATATTATATATATAGGAACTATATATATATATATACCTGGGTGTACCGTGTACAATAATAATAACAACAAGGCAAAGGCGGGGAATATTCCAAAATATATCCTATGGTGAGAATTGTGTAATTTTGCAATGTGTGTCACAGTGTGTTTTTGTGTGGATTAGAAGATGATGCACAGAGGTCAGAGGAGCACATACAGATGTGCAGATGATAGCTAGAACCAGAATTTCGAAATTTCTCCCTATATATTATATCGAATATAGGAACCTATATATTATATATAAATAGGAACTACATCGACACTGTCTTTTGTCTTCATACTGTACACAGAGTCAAGTCGAGAGTCAGAGAGGGGAGGGGCCCAAAAAAAATTAGAGTCAGATCTCTGATATACTCGTATTATATTATTATAGGAACTAGTAGGAACTGTTTTAGTAAAATATTTAGGAGATGAACCTACTGTACTCGTATTATTATAAAATAATCTCGCGGTTGCGTATGTCGTGTCCGGCTCCGGTCCGGTCCGTGTTAGTGTCCAAGTACATGTCAATGGGCTCCACATTTGAATTTTTGGGCTCTCCAAAAAAAGCGCACGTGTCGTGTCCGTCTCAATACGAGTATTTAAATATATAATACTGCTAAAAAATTAATTGGGCTCCGATTCTCCGATTAAGGAGGCTAAGCAAAATCTTAGCATGTAGATCAAGCTATAGCTATAGATACTGGTAAAACTTTGTTAACTTTTTGGCAAAAATGGACACAAAAATGGACACAAAAATGGACACAAAAATGGACACAAAAATGGACACAAAAAAGAAAAAACACGCACACAAAAACACTAAACACACACAAAAGGAGACAAAGTTCCTACCTTTCAATACCTTGTAGGAACTAGGAACTATCATATATCACTATTATTTATAATATTCAAATAAAAGTGTGGAGGGAGAAGAGATATTAAGAAGTAGAGGCAGATCATTACATGTAAAATGTCAAAAAAGTATACAAACATTGAAGGTGATAAAAATAGAATTGAAGTTTCTAGACCAACTTCTGGCAAAAAAAAGGGCATTGGTTTGATTTTGGTTGCAGTATCCGCTATATCTTTTTCTGTAATGTCGATGCTCATAAAATTAGCCAATAGAAAAGGTGAAGGTTTGTCAGCTCTTAGTCTTTCCATGTATAGAGGAGTCCTTTCATTTATCTTTAACTTTATGTATTCAACTTTGTACTTGAAAATACCAAATAAATTTTCTGTAATTGGAATTGGATTAGGACTTTCTAAAGTTCAAATTATTGCTTTGGTTGGTAGGTCAATAGCTGGTACGCTATCGTTGACCTGTGGTTTTTTTGCATTTACTTTATTACCACTGGGTGATGCATCCTCTCTTATATTTACTTCGCCTATTTTAACATTTATACTTGCACGAATTTTTTTAAAAGAAGCAATTGGCATTTTTGAATTGGTGTGTGGGCTAATCTGCCTTATTGGAGTCTGCCTTATTTCAAAGCCAAAATTTTTGTTTGGTACAGATTTTCCACTTTCAAATGCAACAATGAATACAACATTTAATGAGAAAGGGGGCATAGATGAAAAGCAACATTTGCTTGGTGTTGTGGCTGCTCTTAGTGCAGCGCTTGCTTCTGCAGGTGCATATGTATTTGTCAGAAAATTAGGAGATGTTAAAGCTGAAACAGTGGTTGGTTCATTCATGTTTACTGCTTTCTGGGTAAATGCAATCCTTTCACTTTTAACAAACACCTTCACGTTTCCTAGTACAGTTACTCAAGTTGCATATATTATTGGTATAGGTTTTTGCGGCTTCTTTGGTCAAATCATGATGACACGTGGTTTTGCCCTTGTTGAGGCGGGTGTCGCAAGTGTTATGCGAAATGTAGACATCGTTATGGCATATGTTTGGTCTGTCATTATTCTTCATGAGAACATTTCAGTGTTCAGTATAATTGGTGCATTTATTATCATGAGTTCAGCAATAGCAGTAACGCTAAATAAAATCAAGAATAGCGGTGCTTCTGATGTTGTGGATGTTATTGCAGAGGAAGAAGTTGGCGATATCAAGTTGCAATCACTTTCTTTC
>JACLAC010005748.1_pt1 | contig 16483 bp, 8 predicted proteins | sample 8027881 | NCBI WGS metagenome assembly JACLAC01 (sample SAMN15725517, study PRJNA655200) | protist metagenome | isolation source: fluorescence activated cell sorting (FACS) single amplified genomes of... | place: Spain: Blaines Bay Microbial Observatory, Mediterranean Sea | collected 2016-01-19
GTGAAGTATCACTATTCAATGTCTTAGCAAATTATCCAGGGCGTCTAGTGCTAGTTGATGGCTTAGCTAGAGCAGAGGAAAAAGGGATAAAATCCAATCCTACGGGTTTGTTGGCCACACTTGAGTTCAAGCTACTTGAAGATGCTACAAATGCCTATTTTGAGCCAACTGAGGTATTTGTGGCACGTAGTAGTACGGATGTGGTAGCTGTGCGTCATCTAGTGGGGTCTCGGGTTCGCCCACAACAACATTTCCTCGGACATAATTTCCCGAATCCGTTTAATCCGGTTACTCAGATTGAATATGGTTTGGCTCAAAGTGGTCCGGTGCAAATGAGGGTGTACGATATCCTTGGCCGTTTGGTGCGTCAGTTAGTGCAAGAACAGGAGCAAAAGGTTGGGATTTATACAGTTGTTTGGGATGGTCGTAACCAGATGGGGCGTCAGGTAGGTAATGGAGTGTATTTTTATCGTTTAAAGACACCGGGCTACGATCAGGCGTATAAAATGTTGTTGCTTCGGTAAAGAGGAGTCGCTAGTATAGATTTTCGGCATCGGCATCGGCATCGGCATCGGCAGGTGACCAGTGTACATTAGCTGCTTCGAGAAGCTCGACAATACCGGTAAAAAGCGCTTGGAATATTGATGCACCAAATAGGATCAGGTCGGTAGCGGTGTCTATGGGGACTTGGCACCGTTGGGCATAAGCTTGGCCTAATTGGGATCCAAGCCCGGTGGTATTGGGCGCAGCGTTACTGACTAACTGCCGATAATAGGCAAGACTGTCATGCCAAGCTTCCAGCGCTGCGCCGTGGCCTTGGCCAGTGGCCAAGGCCCATTGAACATAAAGACTATCCAGCAGAATATGGCGTTCTTGATTATTGCCTAGGACGGTAGCTATGGCCATATCTACTGCAAAAGCACGTAGGAATACAAGTTCGGTTTTTATGGTGTCTGTACGGTGCTCTAAGCTAAGGATCAAATGGTTGACAACTTGATCTTCCTGCGGTGATGATGTGTATATGGTCTGTAGTAGAATAGCCGCCAGTTCGGCTGGAACCAGTTGTCGAGATTGAGAAGTTTGGGCGTTGGGCATAGCGTGGTATTTTGGATTAGTGTGATGAAATAATAGATGTTAATTTAAAATTTAAGCTTTTATTTCATTAGTGGAACCCCAGCTTGTTAGGAGGGTACGTGTTAAAGCGCATTATGGACAAAGGAAAAGTTGTAGATATAAGGGGGCGTCTAGGGGCTACTACGGTATTGGACGAAGTGGCTACCGTCTTTAATCAGGGCAGAGCGTATCTGATTGATGCGACTGCTTTGTTAGGCCAAGGAATACATAGCTATGGCAAGGAAGTAATGACACGCGAATTATGCCGTCGCCTAAGCGAGCTAACTGACGAAGAGGATTCTACTTATATTGCTTGGGCCCTGTGTGAAATTAACGATGAGCTAGTGGTGCAGCATCTCCAGCAGTTGCTATACCGCCAAGAACTATCGCCTCGCGTACGGACTGAGGCAGCGATGGTTCTGCATACACTTGGTGTTACGGTAGATGCGCAGGAGTTGCCGCTCCAATCTTTCCAAGATATACAAGAAATACTCAATGAAATAGAACTTCAGGTTCAGCAAGTTAACGAGTCCGAACGGGCGTTTGTACTGAACGAACTTTTTGATGGTATTAGCCGTTTTATGGGACATAAGAACGCGGTGCCAATGCTGCGTGTTCTAGTTGCGACGATTCTTGATTATTCTACTCCGATTGCTGCTGATATGTTATGGACCTTGAGCCAATTTGGACCGGAGGCTATCCGCCCTTTGGCTATGCGCTCGTTGGGAAGACTCAACGATAAAGGTTTTGTACCCTCATTGGGCATGATTGCGGGAGTCTACGATGGGGTTTTTACTGAGGCATGGATGACCTTGCCGGAAACTGAAGCCCCTAGAGGACAGCTTTTTGGGGCTTGGCGTTATGCTGATGGGCGCTTAATGGCGGTTTCTTTTCTTATTGATTTTCGTTTTGGGGGAGGGGCTGCCAAGGATTTTTTTATTTGTTCGGCGCTGACAGACACGGAATTTGCTGATACAATAGCGCATTCCAAAGAGCTTGGCATCCCTCTGGAATGCATAGATGAGGAACGTTTTAAGAGCCAGATTGAGTGTATTCTCCAGGCCAATATAAAGTATTGCCGTCCCTTGCCCGAAACATATCGCCGTTTTCATAGGATGGTAGATAAACTGGTTTTTACAGCAGGACCAGCACCTTTAATACCGTCGTTGGATGCGGAGCGGGATTCTCCTCTACCTGGACAAGCGGCTCAGGTTGAAGATGTAGTACAGGAGTATATGGAAGAAGGGAAGTATGGCCATGCACAAATTTTGAATGCGCGTATGTTATGGCGTGATTTTTATGAATGCTGTACGCCTAAGGTAGGCAAAATAGAGGTTTGGGCGGCGGCGATCGAATATACGATTGGGCAATTGGAGTGTTACTATGAACAGACTCAACAGGTGATTGCTGAGCGTTATGCTATATCGGCTAGTTCAGTATCACGTCGTTCAGGCGAAATCAAAGATCGTTTTCTCAATGTTGAGGATAATGCTAGTATCTATGTAACCGATAAAAATTTACCGAATTTCTCTGGGGTGCTTGAGAATCTGCTAGGGGAGGAATTTCTCCTTGAAGATACGGAAGCTGATTACGAGGCGTATCTGGAAGAGCATACATTGGCCGGGAGAGAGTTGCAGCGACTGTCACTAGAAGAGTTCGTCCGTTTGAGTGCCGAACTGAATCGACTCGAGGAATGGGCGGATCTCGAGGGGTTGGATGCCCAAAAACAGCAGCGCTTCGAAGATTTGACACAATTGTTGTTGCTGGATTAAGGCATCTGATTGTAAAATATCGCAGGAGTCATTTGCTATAGAACGGCGTTCTAAACGAGCTCTATAGGAACCCGTGTCTAACATGCCCATCGTATCCTGATAGACCAAATTTACGGCTATACATAAAAGTGTATAAGAGCGCCAATACTCGCGTTTAAGTGGAAAATTTATATTTAATTGACGTGTTGAGAAATTTTGTCTAAGACGTTCCATATTTTGCTTTGCTAGTTGGTTGATTTATCTATCATTAACTAGAAAAATAACGTTGTTGTAAATACTATCAAGTTTTATCACATTGTTTTTCTTAATATCTTATTTTATAACAACTTAAGCTAATTATTATATTTTACTATCGGTGTCTTTAGCAAATGCTTTAGGTTATTTGATAAATAACTTAGGCAGAGGGGTAATGGGACAGGAGGGAACATAGGGAAATTGGTGCTATTTGGCAGAGGTAATTGTAATACATAGAAGAATTTTGGTAAATGTATATGGTATTAGTATTACAGATAATTTATGTTGGCAAAGAAAGATGATCATGTATAAACTCTGCTGCATTGTGTTTTTTTGTTTTTGGCCTTTTGTCAGTATTAGTAATGCTAATGAGCCATCGAGTTGGCCTGCATTTATGGGACCTGATAGAAATGGGCTAGTTGCTGCAAGGGGTGTTTTTGCTGAAGGGGGATTTTCTTTAAAGAAAGACTGGATAGTTGATTTAGGAAGCGGCTACTCGGGTATTTCTATAGCCCAGAATATTGCGGTGACGATGTACTCTGATCACCAGTCTGATTACGTTTTGGCACTTAATGCGACAACGGGGAAAAAAATTTGGCAGTATCTGCTTGGCCCAACATACAAAGGCCATGGTAACTCGCAGGATGGGCCGCTCTCGACACCTAGTATAGATCAGAACGTTGTTTTCTGTTTGTCTCCTTTTGCTAATCTAGTAGCTCTTGATTTGGCAACGGGAGACCTCCGTTGGCAAGTTGATCTGATAAAAGAGTTTAATGCTCCGGCACCCCATTGGGGATTCGTGACTTCACCCTTGCTTTGTGATGGGGTGCTTGTGGTGCTGGCAGGGCTTGCAGAGAATGGCTTGCTCATTGGTTTTGATAGTCGTACCGGAGAGAAGTTGTGGCAAGGGGGCCATGATGTGGTGCGCTATCAGTCACCCACTCGTGGTCTCTTAAATGGTAGGGATGTGGTGCTTGCGGCAGGGGACGAGGAACTATTTTGTTTGAATCCTAAAACCGGAGAAATTTTATGGCAGTATGCTGCAGATGGTGGATTTATTGATAGTAATACACCACTAATTATTTCCCCCGACAAGATATTAGTGCAGACGGCGCAAAATGGTTTGCAGTTATTAGGCATACAAGAAGTGGATGGTACATCTGCCGTTGATATAATATGGGAAAATTCTCGGGTCAATAGGTCTTATAGTTTGCCGTTGGTCTATGGTGACCAGATTTATGTTTATAGTGGAAGGTTTTTGTCCTGTATATCAACTGATACAGGACAAATTAATTGGAAATCTCGTGCTCCTGGAGATGGTTTTATGATTGGAGTCGGTCAATATCTAGTGATTTTGACCAAGCAGGGCTGGATCCATGTGGCGGCAACCGATCCGCAGGCTTACAAAGAAAATGCAGCGCTAAAATTATTTGATGATTTGGCTTGGACACATCCTAGTTTTTATGATGGAAAGATTTATGCTCGGAGTTATGGGCAGATTGCTTGTATTGGAGTGGACAAGGGGAAGCGTATTGCAAGTTCATCGAGCTCGGCACTCGCTAGTCAATCTAATTTTCTGAATTGGATAAATAAGGTAAAAAGTGCCAACCCAGAAGAAAAAAGCATACTGGTTAACCAGTATATGGCTGAGACAAAAACTTTCCCCATTATTGAACCTGATGGCTTAGTGCATTTTGTCTATCAGGGGGATGCCGATGATTTGGCGCTGAGCGGTGACCATGTTGGTTTGTGGGATGAAAGGCCGATGCAGCGCCTAGAAGATACGGATATCTTTTACGCCAGTTATTACTTGGAATTAGATGCACGACTTAAGTATAGATATATAAAAAATTTAGAAGAAAAAATTCTGGATCCGCTTAATCCCATTGAGGTTGAGGATACCATGGGCGGTGAGAGTGAGTTTTTTTCTTGGTTGACTATGCCCAACTGGTCAGCGGCTACTTTTGCTGTGCTTGATCAAAGCCATCGTGGGGGTATTGAAACCCGATATATGACCAGTACTATTTTGGCAGATCAACGTGGTATGGATATTTATCTTCCTCCCGGTTATCGTCAGACAGATAAAGATTATCCGGTTGCGTATTTGCACATGGGAAAAGGGGCACAGCAGTTCGGTGCGATTAACCGGGTCGTTGATCAACTGATAAAAGATAAGAAGATAGAAGCTCTAATACTGGTCTTGGTTCATGAAAATGCTTCCGGGTTTTATCGTGAGATTTTTTGGGATGTCGAATCCATGAAAAAATACTCCATGATGTTTTTGCAGGAGCTTATTCCGTTTATAGATGAAAATTATCGAACGATTCAAGCGCCTGCTGGAAGGGCTAATATAGGCTCTGGCTCTGCTGGCTGTGTGAGTTTGTATACCACATTAAACCATTCGGATATTTTTTCTTATGTGGCTTCCCAATCTAGTGTTTTTTGGGCTGGTGAAAGAGAACAGCTCATCGAAGAATTAATCGATGAGCTGGGTTATAAGCCGCTTAATATATATCTTGAGTGGGGAAAATACGATTTTAAAAGGCACGAGATGGATGTTAAAGGTATTGGGGATCGCAATCGGATTTTTTACGATCGGCTGACTCGTGCGGGTTATACGGTTGCTGGTGGAGAAATCAATGCTGGCTTTGGTTGGTCTAGTTGGAAACATCAGTTTGATGATATCTTGCAGTTGTTCTTCCCTTATGCCGTGCATAGGGGGGCTGTTCGAGTAGAATAATTCATTGCTGAATACGATAAGAGCGTTTCATGGCAACGAATATTGCAAAATGATCTTTTAAGGTAGCAGCATTTGTTCACGTGCATAGGCTGCTTTGCTCTTATCTATTTGTCCTTGGATTGCATAGATACGTCCTAACTCGCTCCAGACGCTAGCTTTATTGGGAGTACGTTGGGACAAGCGTTCCAATAGTGGTAATGCGGCTTCTAAGTCTTCTAATGCTATATGGGTTATGGCTAGATTATACAAGGTGTCGTTGTCGTCTGGCGCTAATTCGATGGCATTGTTGTATGCTTGTAGGGCTGCTGCGTAGTTTTGTTGTTGCCAGTAAAGGTTGCCAAGGTTGTATTGAGCATTGGCGGCGTTTGGGTCTATGGCAATGGCTTTTTTATAACTGTTTTCTGCTTTAGAAAAATCTTTAAGGTTAACCTGTGCGATAGCCAGGTTAATATGTCCTGAAAAATGATTTGGAGCGATGGTAGTTAGTGCGTTTAAGGTAGAAACGGCTGCTTCGTACTCCTCTTTATTTAAATAAAGTACACCCAGACTATAAAGAGAATTCGGGTCTTTAGGCCAATGATCTTTAATATATTCGTATGTCATCAGAGCGTCATCGGGGCGTTCTAGCTGATAGTAGATATAAGCTAAATTTTTCCATGCGTCCAAACGCGTAGGATCAATGATCGTAGCATTGGCAAAGCCGTGTAGAGCCTTGTCCAGATTGAGCGTATCTGGCTGAGCATGGCGAATGCCGGTATTGTATTCTCGGACCCAGTAAAATTCTCGAATTTGTTCGATATCTTCCATAAAATTAGTAGTATTGGATTTTGTTGCAAATCCGAATGCGTCTACCATTTTTTTATAAGCACCTTCTTCTCCATAAATTTTCCCCAGTAAAAAATGGGCTTCAACATTTTCAGCTTCTTGAGTCAGGGTCTCAAGAAGCTGGGCTTTGGCTTCTTGTGGCTTATCTTGTTGTAGATAGAGTTTCGCTGATGTTAGTGAGCTACTTTGGCAGGAAAAATGTATAAATGCAAAGATAATATATAGGGCATGTGTCCAATTCATCTGACTATACTCCTAAAAAAATACAGAGTACGGAGCACCCTGCAAATTGTTGTACTATTTATCTATTAGATCAGTAGTAATAGATGAATAGTGCGTTTATCATAACGCAAAATAGGGATTGTTGCACGGTCGCTAAAAACAATGAAAATATTCATATCATTGCAATCGTTTATTTTATAACATAAAACAACAAAAAATATTTTAGATTACATATTGGTTAGCCAGTGTCCTTTTTCGGCAGTTAGTGCATAGATTACCCCCCAAATGCCGGAAACCGAAACTTCGCCTAGAATCAAACCAAGAAAGAACGGCTTCATACCCTGGAAAAGATGGACGCCGCCAAAGCGCAGGATGGTTAGTTTTAAGACCCAGGCAATCAGGGCTGAAAACCAGATTTGACTCGTTAGCCAGCCCACGGAGATGGCAAAGCCAACAGGGTGGAAAGGCCACCAGAACCACCGGTGTTGCGCCCACATCAGAAAGCCTTCTGCTGCAGCACCGATGCCTTTGAAGAGCCAACCTCGCATATTGGCTTCCGGCATATTGATGATGGTTGGTCCGATATAGGGCCAACCGTGACCTCCAGCCCAATTGATTAATGATAAATTGATGGCGCCATAGGTATAGGCTAGCTTCAAAGTCATATAGGCTGCGGCTATGAGACTACATATAAGGGCTAGCATCAAACCCCAAAATAGCCGCGTCTTGGGGCCGGGGATCATTTCGGCGAGTTTGAGGCCATTGGCACAGGCAACCATTGGCGATGTGCGTGATTCGCCTTGCCAGATAAAGGTAAAATTGAGGGCGACTAAACCTTTGACGCCAAGAATGGAAGTACCAAAGCCTGAAATAATAAAATAGGCTGGGACAATGGGGCTGCGTGCAGTGGCTACGCCACCGGTGGCTACTACACGAGCGACTAAAATAAAGAAGATTAGGCTGACGCTTAAGAGGATAGGCAATACAACCGCTGGCACGCCTGAGCACCAAAGCCAAATTGCAATGCTGAGCAAGCTGATAAGAAAGCCGCAAAATGCGGTTCGATACCCAAGCAGTTCTTCGCTATCATCGAGGCCACCGTGGGGGTCCCATAGTTTACGTACAACCTGTGCTAGGTGGCCACGAGCGGTCCACAGGCCAAACAGTACCAAGACGATTACTGCCCCAGTAGCCTGGTGGGTCAGGTCCGCAGGTTGTGAGTACTCGTAGGCGCTAAGACGTTCCGTACTGGCGATGCCAAGGATGCTGAAGAGGCCCTCTTCGATTTTGGAGAAAATATAGAAGAACCAGATACTGAAGGTGATTTCTAGGTTAACTAAGTAGAAGAAGCCAACCCAGGCTAGATTGAGTGCAATGGGTAGGTGTACGGTTTGATTGAATAGGGATAGACGGCCTGCAGGGCGGTATTGAGGTACGAAAGGAAAATAGTGATTAAGGGCATTTAGGCTGAGCAAGGTAAAGGGGACCGCAAAGCCCAGCCACATGTGCTTGTCCTTGAAGAATGGTGCGATGCGGGCCGTTGGGGATGAGCCGCGCTCAATCATGTTTTGTGGCAGCTGTACCATCGGGTAGGTTAGGCGCTCGTGGATCGACCATTGACGATGCAGAATGGTGCTCATACAGATCAGCATAAAACTCATGGCTATAATTAATAAGAGCCAGTAGCCCATGGGTTCAAACCAGATATGCCACGGAATGGTAGCGCCTTGGGGTAAACCTTCGTAATAGTCCTTGATGGCTTGCCAATCTTGCGGCACCATCCATGCAGGGATAGAGTCGTAGAACAGTTCAGCATAGTTATTTTCGGGCGTGGCGTAGTAAAATGGATACACGAGGGTGCCAATGAGGAAGAACATGAGGCCCCAGGTTGGTACTGTAACGGCCATAAGCAGCATGCAGTAGATGAGTACTAGGTCTGCTTTAGCAAGCTCAAAATGACGCTTAACTAAGCCTAAGATCGTATTAACGATAAAGGTCAAGATAAAAAAGAAGAAAAGGGCAGCGGGTGAAGAGGGATTAAACCCAATCCAATAATAATTGAAGACGATTCCGTAAGGGGCGAGCAGACCCACGCCTAAAGAGAGGATACCACCAATTAATAAGCCTCTGAGGCTGAATGAGGATTTGTGCATAGAACTCAGGCGGCTAGTTATTGAGATGACACAGTAGTATACATGATATTTAAATATAGGTGATTAATATCATGTATACTACTGTGCCAATTATAATCTCATTGATCAAAATATGGATGTTTGGCTACCGGTGGCTTAGGAATTTCGCCATCAGGAGGCCGAATTGTGATATCCTCAAATAGGATGCTTTCGGGTAGGACGATACTCATCGGACTGGGGCCTGACTGGACGAAAAAGGGGGTTGTAGGCTGATACATAGTATTGTAGGCGAACATATTTTTAGACACGGCAATAATGTCCTTAAATGTTGATCGACTAATATCAGAAAATTGGACGTTACGGATACGTTCTTGACGACCATCACGGAACACTTTGTAGGCTTCAAGTGCTGAGCCTACTTTATGGGAGCCGTCATTGGACCGTGTTTTTTTGCCTAGACGCCGGATGATAATACCATAATCTTTTTTCTGGCGTTTGACTAATTTGGCTAATTCCTTATGCATTTTTTTGGTACTTAAGCTTTTCTTGCTAGTCATTAGCAGATTGGCTGGAGCAGGACCGTTGTTGCGGCGACTGCCGTTGCTTTGATTGATACCGCGTACTGGGGTGCGCGTGGTCAATAAGGTATTTAGTACGCCTTTTTCAATTAAGTTAAGGCGCTGTGCTGGAACACCGTCATCGTCAACCTGATAGTGGCCAATAAGTGTTTGTTTTTTCCAATAGACTTGATCAGGTGCATTAATCAAACTTAAAAATTCGGGTAAGACGCGAATACCGATTTTGTCAAGAAAAGGATTTTCTTTATTTAGATTGGAGTAGTACTCAATATCACTCAAAATTTTACGGGTGCTGGTCAAATAGGGCACAAAGCCCTGGACAATTAAGTTAGCGGCGGCTTGTTGTTCAAATAATACGGGTCCGGTAAAACGCTTGACTAGGGGGGCTTGTAAGGCGGTTTCTAAACGTTTCCCTAATTCCTGTATACGCGCGGCTAATACCTGTTGCGCTGGCAGTTCTTCAAGGTGTTGTCCATATACTGATACAAAGTCATCTAAGGCCATGCCATCGGCGGCTTGAGTGGATGCTGTGACATTGAAATTTATAAATGGAGTGGTACGAGAAAACTGTGTACCCTCGCTATTAAGGAAATAGGTGTGGGTAGAGCCTGAGGATAAATCGATGCGGGAAGTGGAGATGTGTGGCATGGTACGAAATAGGCCTGACAATTCGCGGACCAGGGACTGGGCCCATATTAGATCCATAGGTGTTGCCGAGGTGAGTGATTCAATGTTAGATACTGCTTCGCGGCTAAAATCATCGATGACTTCGGTTCGAGTTTTATTTTGCAGCAGAGCACGTTTTTTAGCCAGGTCTTCCAGAGCTTTTTTGTAGATTACATCTGTAGCTAACCACAGTTGGCGGCGTAATTCCAAATAGTTGTCTTCCAATGGTAAGGCAGTCCGCCCTCCATAATACATGCTTACCATATTGGAATTGCCAGATGAATAGGTATGGAAATTGGTGTTATCAAAGCTATAATCACCGATACGGATTTCCACGGTCAAGATACGGTAGTGCGACTGGTTGCTGCCTAGTAGGCTACCAAAAGTGGCGCGCACACTCTGGCTGTGGGATTCATCGATGCGATAAGAGATAAAGTAGGGTTTTTCCAGTGTTTCTAATTGGAGATCTTGTTTAGAACGTGTCATTTCGTCCTGCATCGCACGTATCAAGGTAGCGTTTTGTGCTGCGGTCAGAGACGGTAGCACGTTGATCAATACTAGCAGGTAAAGTGTACGGTATAACATATTAAATTCCTTGGCTCAAAGAGTATTAGGACCGCTAGTGTCTTGGGGGACAGCAAGGATGGGGGGGCGCTCCTGAGACTTTGTTTTTTTCTGTACTTCAACCTGATTAATCAACAAACTAGGGGATACTGCTGAAACCGGTACACCACCCGATTCGGCACCACAGATACCGTTAAAAATACCACTCTGGTCATCTGCTAGGGACACCTGACTGAAGGTTGTTAAAGGCGTGCCGATCAAGTCCGCACCGCGTACTAATTCTTCACGATAAAACCCGGAAGCATTTTCATGAACCAAGACCAGTATTAGAGCTTCTATCTTCTTATCTTTTATCAGTTGATCAACGACCCGGTTAATCGCACCGAACTGCTGTGCCCCTTTTCCCATGTGCAAATACGCAACCGGATAATCTTTATCTGTCTGACGATAACCGGGAGGAAGATAAATATCCATACCACGTTGATCTGCCAAAATAGTACTGGTCATATATCGGGTTTCAATACCCCCACGATGGCTTTGATCAAGCACAGCAAAAGTAGCCGCTGACCAGTTGGGCATAGTCAACCAAGAAAAAAACTCACTCTCACCGCCCATGGTATCCTCAACCTCAATGGGATTAAGCGGATCCAGAATTTTTTCTTCTAAATTTTTTATATATCTATACTTAAGTCGTGCATCTAATTCCAAGTAATAACTGGCGTAAAAGATATCCGTATCTTCTAGGCGCTGCATCGGCCTTTCATCCCACAAACCAACATGGTCACCGCTCAGCGCCAAATCATCGGCATCCCCCTGATAGACAAAATGCACTAAGCCATCAGGTTCAATAATGGGGAAAGTTTTTGTCTCAGCCATATACTGGTTAACCAGTATGCTTTTTTCTTCTGGGTTGGCACTTTTTACCTTATTTATCCAATTCAGAAAATTAGATTGACTAGCGAGTGCCGAGCTCGATGAACTTGCAATACGCTTCCCCTTGTCCACTCCAATACAAGCAATCTGCCCATAACTCCGAGCATAAATCTTTCCATCATAAAAACTAGGATGTGTCCAAGCCAAATCATCAAATAATTTTAGCGCTGCATTTTCTTTGTAAGCCTGCGGATCGGTTGCCGCCACATGGATCCAGCCCTGCTTGGTCAAAATCACTAGATATTGACCGACTCCAATCATAAAACCATCTCCAGGAGCACGAGATTTCCAATTAATTTGTCCTGTATCAGTTGATATACAGGACAAAAACCTTCCACTATAAACATAAATCTGGTCACCATAGACCAACGGCAAACTATAAGACCTATTGACCCGAGAATTTTCCCATATTATATCAACGGCAGATGTACCATCCACTTCTTGTATGCCTAATAACTGCAAACCATTTTGCGCCGTCTGCACTAATATCTTGTCGGGGGAAATAATTAGTGGTGTATTACTATCAATAAATCCACCATCTGCAGCATACTGCCATAAAATTTCTCCGGTTTTAGGATTCAAACAAAATAGTTCCTCGTCCCCTGCCGCAAGCACCACATCCCTACCATTTAAGAGACCACGAGTGGGTGACTGATAGCGCACCACATCATGGCCCCCTTGCCACAACTTCTCTCCGGTACGACTATCAAAACCAATGAGCAAGCCATTCTCTGCAAGCCCTGCCAGCACCACAAGCACCCCATCACAAAGCAAGGGTGAAGTCACGAATCCCCAATGGGGTGCCGGAGCATTAAACTCTTTTATCAGATCAACTTGCCAACGGAGGTCTCCCGTTGCCAAATCAAGAGCTACTAGATTAGCAAAAGGAGACAAACAGAAAACAACGTTCTGATCTATACTAGGTGTCGAGAGCGGCCCATCCTGCGAGTTACCATGGCCTTTGTATGTTGGGCCAAGCAGATACTGCCAAATTTTTTTCCCCGTTGTCGCATTAAGTGCCAAAACGTAATCAGACTGGTGATCAGAGTACATCGTCACCGCAATATTCTGGGCTATAGAAATACCCGAGTAGCCGCTTCCTAAATCAACTATCCAGTCTTTCTTTAAAGAAAATCCCCCTTCAGCAAAAACACCCCTTGCAGCAACTAGCCCATTTCTATCAGGTCCCATAAATGCAGGCCAACTCGATGGCTCATTAGCATTACTAATACTGACAAAAGGCCAAAAACAAAAAAACACAATGCAGCAGAGTTTATACATGATCATCTTTCTTTGCCAACATAAATTATCTGTAATACTAATACCATATACATTTACCAAAATTCTTCTATGTATTACAATTACCTCTGCCAAATAGCACCAATTTCCCTATGTTCCCTCCTGTCCCATTACCCCTCTGCCTAAGTTATTTATCAAATAACCTAAAGCATTTGCTAAAGACACCGATAGTAAAATATAATAATTAGCTTAAGTTGTTATAAAATAAGATATTAAGAAAAACAATGTGATAAAACTTGATAGTATTTACAACAACGTTATTTTTCTAGTTAATGATAGATAAATCAACCAACTAGCAAAGCAAAATATGGAACGTCTTAGACAAAATTTCTCAACACGTCAATTAAATATAAATTTTCCACTTAAACGCGAGTATTGGCGCTCTTATACACTTTTATGTATAGCCGTAAATTTGGTCTATCAGGATACGATGGGCATGTTAGACACGGGTTCCTATAGAGCTCGTTTAGAACGCCGTTCTATAGCAAATGACTCCTGCGATATTTTACAATCAGATGCCTTAATCCAGCAACAACAATTGTGTCAAATCTTCGAAGCGCTGCTGTTTTTGGGCATCCAACCCCTCGAGATCCGCCCATTCCTCGAGTCGATTCAGTTCGGCACTCAAACGGACGAACTCTTCTAGTGACAGTCGCTGCAACTCTCTCCCGGCCAATGTATGCTCTTCCAGATACGCCTCGTAATCAGCTTCCGTATCTTCAAGGAGAAATTCCTCCCCTAGCAGATTCTCAAGCACCCCAGAGAAATTCGGTAAATTTTTATCGGTTACATAGATACTAGCATTATCCTCAACATTGAGAAAACGATCTTTGATTTCGCCTGAACGACGTGATACTGAACTAGCCGATATAGCATAACGCTCAGCAATCACCTGTTGAGTCTGTTCATAGTAACACTCCAATTGCCCAATCGTATATTCGATCGCCGCCGCCCAAACCTCTATTTTGCCTACCTTAGGCGTACAGCATTCATAAAAATCACGCCATAACATACGCGCATTCAAAATTTGTGCATGGCCATACTTCCCTTCTTCCATATACTCCTGTACTACATCTTCAACCTGAGCCGCTTGTCCAGGTAGAGGAGAATCCCGCTCCGCATCCAACGACGGTATTAAAGGTGCTGGTCCTGCTGTAAAAACCAGTTTATCTACCATCCTATGAAAACGGCGATATGTTTCGGGCAAGGGACGGCAATACTTTATATTGGCCTGGAGAATACACTCAATCTGGCTCTTAAAACGTTCCTCATCTATGCATTCCAGAGGGATGCCAAGCTCTTTGGAATGCGCTATTGTATCAGCAAATTCCGTGTCTGTCAGCGCCGAACAAATAAAAAAATCCTTGGCAGCCCCTCCCCCAAAACGAAAATCAATAAGAAAAGAAACCGCCATTAAGCGCCCATCAGCATAACGCCAAGCCCCAAAAAGCTGTCCTCTAGGGGCTTCAGTTTCCGGCAAGGTCATCCATGCCTCAGTAAAAACCCCATCGTAGACTCCCGCAATCATGCCCAATGAGGGTACAAAACCTTTATCGTTGAGTCTTCCCAACGAGCGCATAGCCAAAGGGCGGATAGCCTCCGGTCCAAATTGGCTCAAGGTCCATAACATATCAGCAGCAATCGGAGTAGAATAATCAAGAATCGTCGCAACTAGAACACGCAGCATTGGCACCGCGTTCTTATGTCCCATAAAACGGCTAATACCATCAAAAAGTTCGTTCAGTACAAACGCCCGTTCGGACTCGTTAACTTGCTGAACCTGAAGTTCTATTTCATTGAGTATTTCTTGTATATCTTGGAAAGATTGGAGCGGCAACTCCTGCGCATCTACCGTAACACCAAGTGTATGCAGAACCATCGCTGCCTCAGTCCGTACGCGAGGCGATAGTTCTTGGCGGTATAGCAACTGCTGGAGATGCTGCACCACTAGCTCATCGTTAATTTCACACAGGGCCCAAGCAATATAAGTAGAATCCTCTTCGTCAGTTAGCTCGCTTAGGCGACGGCATAATTCGCGTGTCATTACTTCCTTGCCATAGCTATGTATTCCTTGGCCTAACAAAGCAGTCGCATCAATCAGATACGCTCTGCCCTGATTAAAGACGGTAGCCACTTCGTCCAATACCGTAGTAGCCCCTAGACGCCCCCTTATATCTACAACTTTTCCTTTGTCCATAATGCGCTTTAACACGTACCCTCCTAACAAGCTGGGGTTCCACTAATGAAATAAAAGCTTAAATTTTAAATTAACATCTATTATTTCATCACACTAATCCAAAATACCACGCTATGCCCAACGCCCAAACTTCTCAATCTCGACAACTGGTTCCAGCCGAACTGGCGGCTATTCTACTACAGACCATATACACATCATCACCGCAGGAAGATCAAGTTGTCAACCATTTGATCCTTAGCTTAGAGCACCGTACAGACACCATAAAAACCGAACTTGTATTCCTACGTGCTTTTGCAGTAGATATGGCCATAGCTACCGTCCTAGGCAATAATCAAGAACGCCATATTCTGCTGGATAGTCTTTATGTTCAATGGGCCTTGGCCACTGGCCAAGGCCACGGCGCAGCGCTGGAAGCTTGGCATGACAGTCTTGCCTATTATCGGCAGTTAGTCAGTAACGCTGCGCCCAATACCACCGGGCTTGGATCCCAATTAGGCCAAGCTTATGCCCAACGGTGCCAAGTCCCCATAGACACCGCTACCGACCTGATCCTATTTGGTGCATCAATATTCCAAGCGCTTTTTACCGGTATTGTCGAGCTTCTCGAAGCAGCTAATGTACACTGGTCACCTGCCGATGCCGATGCCGATGCCGATGCCGAAAATCTATACTAGCGACTCCTCTTTACCGAAGCAACAACATTTTATACGCCTGATCGTAGCCCGGTGTCTTTAAACGATAAAAATACACTCCATTACCTACCTGACGCCCCATCTGGTTACGACCATCCCAAACAACTGTATAAATCCCAACCTTTTGCTCCTGTTCTTGCACTAACTGACGCACCAAACGGCCAAGGATATCGTACACCCTCATTTGCACCGGACCACTTTGAGCCAAACCATATTCAATCTGAGTAACCGGATTAAACGGATTCGGGAAATTATGTCCGAGGAAATGTTGTTGTGGGCGAACCCGAGACCCCACTAGATGACGCACAGCTACCACATCCGTACTACTACGTGCCACAAATACCTCAGTTGGCTCAAAATAGGCATTTGTAGCATCTTCAAGTAGCTTGAACTCAAGTGTGGCCAACAAACCCGTAGGATTGGATTTTATCCCTTTTTCCTCTGCTCTAGCTAAGCCATCAACTAGCACTAGACGCCCTGGATAATTTGCTAAGACATTGAATAGTGATACTTCAC
>JACLAC010022002.1_pt1 | contig 16479 bp, 12 predicted proteins | sample 8027881 | NCBI WGS metagenome assembly JACLAC01 (sample SAMN15725517, study PRJNA655200) | protist metagenome | isolation source: fluorescence activated cell sorting (FACS) single amplified genomes of... | place: Spain: Blaines Bay Microbial Observatory, Mediterranean Sea | collected 2016-01-19
CAGGATGCTGACCGAGCCGCGATTGCTGAGCGGGTAATAGGAGAGGTCCTGGTGCCATTCGACGGGTGAGCCGACGCCGGCGGGTTTCATGTTGATTTTGCTGTAGTGATAGACCAGGTCGGGGCCGAGTAGGGCTTCGACGGCGTCGAGCATTTTTTGCGAGCGGGAGAATTCGCCGAAAAGCTCGTATTCACTGCAGGGCTCGTAGAGGCGGCGGACCTGGGTGCCGTCGGCGGGCTGGTTGGGTTCCATTTCCATGCGGGTGGCATCGTGCTCGGCGAGCGTGTTCCCGGCGCTGGCGGTGTCCATACCGTCGATGAAGGCGGTGACTTGCTCGGTGCTCAGGAAGTCGGGTACGACGATATAGCCTTCGGTATTGTAGTGGTCGACTTGCTCGGTGCTCAGCATGAGGATTCTCCTTTTACCATTTCTCGATGGCGCCCATCAGCATCTTCTGCTCGTCGGTGCCTTGCTCGCGCATCTTCTGCGCGAAGGGGCCGTCAAAGGGCTCGCGGGATTTCATCCAAGCGGTCTGATAACACATCAGGCAGACGCGCCGGCGTTTTTTCGATTGGTTGGCCGCGCCACGGTGGTAGAGGCAGCCGTCGAACATCACCGCCTGGCCGGGTTTGGCGAGCACGCGTTTTTCCTCGGGGAAACGCGGGTGGCCTTCAGGTGGGCGGAAGAGCGCGCGGTGACTGCCTGGCACGATGACTACAGCGCCGTTTTCTGTTGTTAGCTCGTCTAGATAATAACCGCAGTTGATCTGTCCTGGCAAGGCACCATAGGGCGTGCCGTCGGGATCGACAGGCCAGGGCACGTCGCGGTGCCAGTTTTGGTCCTCTTGGCCTGGCTCGGTGACGCGGGAAGTGGCACTGTGCAGTTGCACGCAAGTACCTAAGATGGCCTGCATGCGTTGCAAGACGGGCGGATTGTCGAGCAGGAAGGCGAAGCGCTTGTCTTCTTCTAAGAGCTGGTCGGTAAACTGCTTGTCATTGCGTTTGAATGTCGCGTTGAGGGCGCTGCGCAGGGATTTGACCTGTGCTTGCGAGATGGCGTTATCGACGACGAGATAGCCCCATTTTTTGAAGAAGGCCACATCGCGGGCGATCTCGGGCGTTAGCTCAGGGTTTAGGTGTTGGGGATAAGGTGGTTTTTCCATTTTGTGCGATAGGTCTTTCGCTGGTGTTGGTGATCTAGATAATAATCCTTGGCAAGGTAGGGGATGGGGGGAAGGTTGTCCAGAGATCGGCTGTAGGGGATGTTTGGTGCTTTTATAGTAAGCGCTAACACAAAAGAGAGGCCGCTTGGTGAATATTTAGGTGGTCTCTAAAAGGGATTGTGCGAGGTGGTCTACGCGGAAAGCCTAGGAAGAGTGTTCGGACAACCGCTAATAACGCATAGAGACGCTGCGCAATATATAAAGCACATCGGCGTCGGAAAGTTCCGGATAAAGCCGGCGTTGGGCGTTGAGAATGCGATTGGTCTTGCGCAACAGGTGGTTTTGCGGAGTGTATTCGCCCGCAGCGAGGTCATTTCCCCGCTTAGCTGGTTACAATATGCGGTTGATATCGATTTTGTAGAACACTGCCCGAGGCTGGGCTTACTGCAGGCCCGCGTCCGGCTCCCTATTCCAGGCCACAGGTTCGGCAGGGCCTTCGTAGATGGGAATGAAGTCGGCGGTGCGGGCTTTGGCTTCTTCATCCCAACCATCGAATTCGCGCGGGCGAGCGATGGCGGCGCGCAAGCCGGCGGACAAGAGGTCGAAGTAGGGGAAATACCAGAGGGTGATGACGGTGCGGCGCTGGTCCGACTTATTGGCGTGCGCCGAGTGCAAGAGACGCGAGTCGCCGATGACCAGATCGCCGGCTGTAACCGGCACATCGACTTCTTCGGGGATCGACTGATAGGCTGGGTGGTCGGGATCGGTGACTCGGCGCAATTCGTCGGTGTGTGCGTTGGGGACTTCGTCGTGCATGCGGTGGCGATTGAGATGTGAGCCGCGCAACAGGCGCAGGCAGCCATTGTGCGGCGTGGTGTCGACGAGGTAGTACATCAGGAAAAGCTGCTGTGGCAAGGGAGTATAGCTGGAGGGGTCATTCCAACCCCACCAGTCTTGGTGCCAAAAGAGCGCTGGGCTTTCGGGTGGTTTGCTGATGACATAACCCGACATCCATTTTGGGCGCAGGAAACCGAAGGCTTCGAGCACGGCGCGGGCGGGTGGGTAGGCGACGAGTTCGGCGAAGATGGGGTGTGAACCGACATCGACCATGCTGCCGGTGGAACGTTGTTCGGCGAATTTTTCGCCGCTTTGCGCGTCGAGCAGTTGGTTGGTGGTTTGTTGCAGGCGGCTGAGGATATCGGGGTCGAGCACGTTTTCTGTTAGGCAGAAGCCGTCGGTGATGAGTTGCGCAAATTTTTCTTTGGGGTTTTGTAAGGGCATGAGTTGAGTTTCCCCCGGTTGGTGTTGCGGTGTTGGGCTCGGCTAAGGAGGGGCTCCTGGCCGACCTCTGGGCGCACCGTGTTTATAGATGAAGATCGTTAAACTATGGCAAGGTAGGGTATGGGGAAGAAAGTGTCCAGATTAAGGTTTAACCGCATCTCCCGATTGTCTATATTACTGGCCTTCGCCATCCCTTGCAGATAATTTACTACGCCGGGAATAGTTGATGGTTTTGCGGGAGAATCGGCGGCGGGTATTGAGTTGGCCGGTCAGGCGTTGTAGATGGAAGTAACCGTGCCCGAGCAGCGCGTTGAGCCGATGGACCGGACGCATTGTACGACTTCGGTCGATTTACTTTATCCATTGTCTAGCGGTAGGTGGCGAAGCGGACGAGCTACCGGGGTGAACACTTGCCTCGGCTCGCCTTATTGGGCAAACTGCAATTGGTGGCCAATGCCAATGACGCGGGCTTGATCGACCCGGGCGAAAAGAAGTCGGCTACCGTGCGGATTTGGTAGAGGTCCGCAATTTGCGCAAGGCGCTTGTCGATCTGGGGCTATAGAGCATGTCCGGCAATGAGGTCGTGCACCGTCTGCGCGAAGTTGACGCCTCGCTGGCGATAGTGCTCATTACCGGGTGGAAACTCGAAATTGGCGCCTCGCGCTTGGTGGCGTTTGACTTTTACGTGTACAAACCCTTTGGCCATCTGCAAAGGGTGCAGACAGTGGTCCAGCGGGCTGTAGACCTGTATCAGCAACGAGTTGAAAGTTATCCTGTGTCTTATTTACCCCATTCTATATTTTTAAAGGAGTAAGCATGAGCTATCTAAATCCGCGCGCTATCGAGATCGACACGCCGATGCCGCCCCCGGCATGGGCAGTATTAGAGTGGGAGCTTATTCGCGCGCAGACCCGGGGTTGTACAGAATTTTTTGAAAAATACTTCGACGAGCGCGGCTATCTGGAATGCCTAGCGCGATGGGGCGGAAACGATGGGCCGGACGACGCGATCGAAAATTTGGTGCACTGGCCGGTGCTCTACGTGCTGGGCGGTGCGGATCGCTTATATGATATGTGCCAGTTGGGTTGGGAAGGGCATATAAAGCAGTATACGGAGGCCAAGACGACCGAGGTGCCCTTTACCCGGGACGGGATGTATTATCGCGAATTTCCGGTGATGTTCGACTGGGTGCACAACGGGGAGGGGCTGACGACCTTTAACTTGCACGGATTAATACATCCGCGCGAACGGGAGTTCGAAAATAGAGTTCGGCGCTTTGCCGGCTTCTATATGGGCAACGATCCGCAGTCGCCGAACTACGACCCCGAACACAAGATTATCCGCAGCCTGATCAACGGCAGTCGTGGCCCAATGTTGCGCAAGGCCACCGCACTCGACTGGGCCGGCGACCCGCTCGACGAGGTACAGGAGCGCTTTATTCCGTTGCACGGCGAGCGCAACTTCGAGGAGATGTTGGCGCACTTCGAGGATTATACCGATGTCGCTGGAGACCATCCGTCGAATCTGGTGGCAACGGCTTTGGGCCTGAACGCCTATGCGCTGACCGGCGAAGCCCAATACAAGGACTGGGTGCTTGAATACGCCGACGCCTGGATACAGCGGGCGGCCGACAACGACGGCATTCTACCGAGCAATATCGGGCTCGATGGCACCATCGGCGGCGAGTGCGATGGTAAGTGGTACGGGGGGTGTTATGGTTGGTCCTTTACGGTGGTGGTGCCGCAGAACGGGAGTTTGTCGAGTCGTAATACGGTTGGTTTGGGCCTCTCGGGTTTTGGCAATGCGCTATTGCTGTCGGGTGACCAGAAATACATCGACGTGTGGCGGCAGATGATTGACAAGATCAATGAGAACGGCAAGGAAATCGACGGACAGATGATGTATCCAAAAATGTACGGCGATGACGGGTGGTACGAATTCTCGCCGGCTAAGTACGCACAGGGCGCACAGGAGATCTATTACTGGTCGATGGACAAGGCGGACTTGAGCCGCTTGGATAGCGAGCGAGGGTGGCTCGGTTTTCTGGAAGGCAAAAACGCCGGTTATCCCGAGCAGGCACTGCAGGACGACTTCGCGCGGTTGCGGGTGCAGATGGAGAAGGTACACACCGACCCGACGACACCGGATACGCGGCTCTCCGACAATCCGAACCCGTTCAACCCGGCGATTCCCGGCGGACTGACGGAGTTGATGATGGGCGGTATGACCCCGAGGCACGGATCGCCGCTGCACTGTCGCGTACGCTACTTCGATCCGGTGGCGGGGCGTGCGGGTATGCCGGAGGGTGTTGGTGCCTTGGTCGAGAAGCTAGAGGACGAATCTATGGTGCTTACTTTAGTGAACACGGATCCAGTGGCCGGGCGCGAGGTCATTGTGCAAGGGGGTGCGTACGCCGAGCATCAGTTTACCAGTGTGACGGTTGACGGCAAGGAGACGGCGGTGGATGATTCTTCGTTTGCCGTGGAGTTGGCGCCGGGGGCGGGAGCGCGGTTGGAGATTGGAATGAAGCGTTATGCGAATGGGGTTACGTTCGCGTTTCCTTGGGATCGGTAGCTAGGTGCAGGAGGGTCTACTTGGGGTTTTTCCGTTGCTCATTCTTGCTCGGCATCCCTATCGGGCAGGGAGGGGCGACGGCCCGGGGGACTAAAAAACTCCTGGAGGCGGACTCTGCGACCGAACCGCCCGTACACTTTTAGTGTTTAAATGTAGCCGCTATTAAAATTAATTATTTGGGGAGAGCAAGAAAGATCATGAGTGAAGCTGTGGCCAACGAAAGCTTGAGCGCCGAAGACGCTAAATTCTTCCAACAGGAGGGCTATCTAGTCCTGCCCGGTTTTATCGAATCCGACTTCAACACCCGGTTAATCACCGAAGTTGACGAGTTAATAGCGCACCGCGAAGCCAAGGATCACCGCTATCTGGTCTCTTACAAGGAGATGGGATCGCTGACCTCGCACTTGCCGTTGATGGAGAAGCTCGAAGTGCTAATGGGTGGGCGTTTCTCTATGCATCACATCCATTCGGCGCGACACGACGCCGGTAATGGCGGCGTCCATTGGCATCAAGATTACGAGCAATATCCGCAGACCAATCGCTCGCATCTTATGGTGCATGTGTTTTATTATCTCAATGGCCTCAATGGCGAGATCGGCGACTTACTGGTATTGCCGAAGTCACAGGACATGATCATCGCCAATGGCGGCCTGAAGCTTTTTGGCACCCAAGATTTGCCGGGCTCGCTGTGCGTTGATAACCTGACCCCCGGATCGGCGATTATCGTGCACTCGGGGGTTTGGCACGCGCGCCGACCCAAGCCCGGAGGCGAGGACCGGCGGCGATATTTTATTGACGTGTCGTATTGCCAGCACGGCGTGCTGTGGCCGGCTTACGGAAACCATATGGAAGAGATCAATCAGACGGCGTTGGAGGCGGGGCTCGGCCGCGACGGGCGTTATGATTATGTCTATGACACATCGCACTTTTACGAGCGTGGGCTGATTCGTGAGCAGTTCGAAAAAATGAACGAAGGCAGTCTGGCGTTGAAGTTGAACGGAATAGGATGAGCAGTAAAGAGGGCAAGATCGTTTTGGTTACCGGCGCGACGGGCAAAGTCGGGCAGAACTTTATCCGCACTTTTATGGCCGACCCCAGGTGGGCGGATGCCAAGATTCGGGCTTTGTGCCACAATCGTTTGCTGGGGCCGAGCGAGCGACTGGAAGTGGTGCAGGGGTCGATCGCACAACGTGCTGATGTCGCCCGCGCGGTCGACGGGGTGACGCATGTGGTGCATCTGGCGACTTGCAAGGAGACGCCTGATAATATTATGGACGTTGCGGTCAAGGGCATGTTTTGGTTGCTGGAGGAGTGCCGGGCCTCGGCTTCTTTCGAACAATTTGTGCTGATTGGTGGCGACGCGGGCATCGGACATTTCGTTTACCCGCATCCGGTGCCGGTGGTCGAAATGCAGAAACATAGCGCCTATGCGGGGTGTTATGCGCTGTCGAAGGTTTTGGAAGAGGTGATGCTGGAGCAGTACTATGTCCAGTACGATTTTAATGGTTGCTGTCTGCGGGCGCCGTGGATTATGGAGAAGGACGACTTCAAATACACGCTGTCTTTCGGCGAGGATGTATTCGGGGGGCCGAGGTGGCGCGAGATGGTGGGCGAGAAGAAGGCTGACGAATATGTCGATAGCGGCGCAGTGCCGGTGATGCTCGACCCCGAGGGCGAACCGATACTGCGCAACTTCGTGCATGTCGAAGATTTAGCGACGGCGGTTATGGCGGCGCTTGATTGTACAGCGGCGCGCCAGCAGTTGTTTAATATCTGCATGGACGAACCGGTGGATTATCGGCGCATGGCCGAATACTTAGCGCAGACACGCGGTCTGCCCAGCGTTGACATCGGGACGCCTTTTCATCGGACTTGGCTCGATAACAATAAGGCCAAGTTTCTGCTCGATTGGCGGCCTGGCTACGACTTGACGAAGTTGGTCGACGGGGCCTGGAATTACCAGCGCGATCCGGATGATCCGCGCATCGTTTGGTACCCTGGGTAGGGTGTGGGGACGCGCTATTTAGAACGGAAGAGGCCGCCGGGTGCACGACGCACCCGGCGGCCTTTTTTTGCATTTATTTACGACTAGCCGGTGAAGGTTGTCGCGCAGGGCGGGCCAGACTTTTTCTATGGGGGTGCCGATGACGGCGAGATTATAACAACCCATGAGGAAGCTCTGTTTTTTTTGGTGGTGCAAGGTCCTACAACCTGTCTAGAGTTAGTGAGATTTACAACCTGTTTATCGTATGGTCAGATGCAGTAAATGTGATTACGGTCACAATAGAAAATATTTATAGCGGTATATTGGAACTCGCGGCAGGCTCGCTTAGTCTGCAAGAAAACTGCGACCCCTTATGAAAACAATACTGACCTACGCGACCTTACTCGCCTCGATAGCCGGGCTGCAATCGGCCCACGCGCAAGATGCCCCGACGCTTAAAGAGCGTTGGCAGGTGCGTGCGGAGGTCCGACTTGAGAGCCAACGTCCCTCCCACCGGGACGAGGTACTGGACGATCTAGCTTGGCGTCTACACCAGGCGTTCAAGCCACTTTTTCCTGCGAAAAAAACCGTGCTCATCCCATCTTCGTCTACGCTGCGTTTGCGGCGACAGCGGATGATCAATCTCGATTCTAATGCCCGCCTACCAGGCTGGCAGATCCACCGTGACCTGCAAAACGGCACGCCGGTCTTTATGATGGCCCCTGTACCAGCGGCGAAGGTCGTGGCGGTAGATGTGGCTGATCCGGGCGCGCGGGCGCTGGCTTTTGTCGAGCAGCACAAGGTGCTTTTTCAGTTGCGAGACCCCCATATTGAATTAGCCGAGCGCGCGGTACACCAAGATCTAGTCGGACAACATCATGTGCAGTTTCAACAGCAACGCGGGGGCGTGCCGGTTTGGGGCGGCGACTTGCTGGTGCACCTGGACCAGGCTGGTCGGCCCTATGGTTTCAATGGGCGTTACACGCCTATACCGCAGGAGGTAGGTGTCTCTCCGGCCTTGGATGCGGCGGCAGCGATTGCCGTGGCCCGCGAGCATTTGCGGCAGCGCGCGGTCTTGGAAGACTTCGATGCGATGACGGCCGGACTGCTCGCTTACGAAGGGCCGGCGGCGGAGTTGTTCCTGCGCGAAGTCGATGGGATACACCGCTTGGTATGGCAGGTGCGGATTCGCCCCAATATGCGCGATAACTGGCACTATTTCGTCGATGCGGAAGACGGTCATCTGATCGAAGCGTACAACAACACCCAGACCGAAGGGCCGAGCACCGGGCAAGGCGTAGACCTCGGCGGTCGTGTGCGCACACTCAATGTCTACGAGTCCGGTGGCACCTTCTTTATGATCGACGGCTCCCAACCGTCTTTCGCCGCGCTGCAGCCAGACGTGCTCAACCGGCCGCGCGGGGCGTTGATGACATTGGACTTGCAGGGCAGCAGTCTGAACCGGCGCAGTCGGCTCTCCCATGTGACCTCCGACGACAATACCTGGGCTGATCCCGTGGCAGTCTCGGCGCATCACCACATCGGCCGGGTCTTCGATTATTTCTTAAACACCCACGGGCGCTTGGGGCTCGACGGGCGCGGCGGCACGGTGACGGCGGTGATCCATGTCGGCGAGGGCGGTCGGCCGATGGACAACGCCTTTTGGAATGGCGCCTTTGTTGCCTTCGGCGACGGCGCCAACGTCTTTTCGCCGCTGGCCGGGTCGTTGGACGTGGCGGCGCACGAGATGGCGCACGGCGTGATCGAACGCACGGTGAATCTTGCCTACCGCTTCGAGTCGGGGGCGCTCAACGAGTCCATCGCCGATGTCTTCGCGGCGATGGTCGACCGCGAAGACTGGCGTCTTGGAGAGGATATCGCCCGCAGCCGTTTTTTTCCTTCCGGCGCGATGCGCGATATGGCCGACCCCAGCAATGGTGGCTCGCGCGGCGATCATTTCTGGCAACCCGGACATATGGACGAGTTCGTGGCGTTGGATATTAACCAGGACAATGGCGGGGTCCATATCAACAGCGGCATCCCCAACCGCGCCTGTTTTTTGCTTGCTGAGGCCATCGGTCGCGACAAGACCGAACAAATTTACTACCGGGTGCTCGATGGCCGCTATCTCAATACCCAGGCGACCTTTGTCGATATGCGCTTGGCCACCGAGCGGGCGGCGGTGGACCTCTATGGCGAGGGTGGAACCGAAGTGCAAGAGGTGGCGGCGGCCTTTGACGCGGTGGGTGTGCTGGCGGGTGAGCCGGTGGCCGAGGCGCCTGTTGATCGCGTGCCTGTCGTCGGCGAAGAGTGGATCGCGGTGGTCAACGCCGAGCAAAACGATAATAGCCTGGTGCTAGTACAGCCGAAAATAGATTCGTCCGACGATATTGTACGGCTGACCGCGACCCAGGTGTTTACCCGCACCAACAACCCGATCTCGGTGAGCGCCGACGGTGCGATGATCTTCTTTATCGACGCGGACAATTTTATTCGTTCGATACGCCCCGACGGCAGCGACGAGCAGGTCGTCAGCCAGCGCGGGGACTGGGCCTCGATCGCGCTGTCTCCCGACGGGCGGCGGTTGGCGGCGACTACTTCATTCCGCGATTCGACGCTTTTTATCTTTGACTTACAAGACCCAGATCTGAGTAAGGCTGTCCGGCTCTACAACCCCACGACCCAGCAGGACGTGCGCTCCTACGTCACTCGGTTTGCCGACGCGCTCGACTGGGATCACGAGGGCAAATTTGTGCTCTTCGATGCTTTTAACACGGTGGCCGCCGATAGCGGGGTTACCATCGAGTTTTGGCGAATCAATATGCTCGACGTCGACAACGAGTTGATCCTGCCTGTTTTCCCGGCGCAGCCACCCGAAATCAATATCGGCAACCCGTCTTTTGCGCAGACCAACGACAATTTCTTCACCTTCGAACGGGTGGATTTCGACGCCGGCATCAGCGAGATCTGGGCGGCGGACCTCTTTAACGGCACGGCCAATGTCGTCGAGCCGAATGGCGACAGCATCGGCCATCCACGCTATTCGCCCGATGACAGCGAGTTGGTTTTTCAGCGCCGGGTAGGTGGTGTTGAGACCTTGCGCCGGATTCGCTTGCGCGACGATAAGATTCGCGCGGCAAGTCCTTCGACGCCTTATGCGAGCGGAGCGCAGTTGCCAGTCTGGTTTACGATCGGCGAAGAAGCGCCGCCGGAAGTGCCCACGTCGATAGAGCAAGAAGCGCAGGTGCGCGGAAGTTTCGCGTTGTATCCCAACGCGCCGAATCCGTTCAACCCGGCGACGGTGGTGCGGTTTTCCCTGCCGCGCGCCGGGGCGGCAAAATTGACAGTATATAACCTATTGGGTCAGGAAGTGGCGGTGCTAGCTGCGGGGCCGCAAGCAGTTGGTGAGCATGCGGTGCGTTGGGACGGGCGCGATTTGCGGGGCCGGCCGGCGGCCAGCGGGGTGTATTTCTATCGATTGCAAATGTTGGGCGCGGGGGGGCAGCCGGTGGTGCTTACGCGCAAGATGACGTTGTTGCGGTAGCGCACGTAGGTTCTAAACTAGTCTAACGTCTCCCACCATTTCTTGTGCGGCACGTCCTGCCCGATGATAAATCGCTCGTCGATATAGGAAATCGTCACTTTTATCTTCAGCTACACCCAATGCATGAGATGGGCACCTTGCTCAGGCTTTCATCCCGCTCAAACTGATGCCTCCGACCAAATAGCGCTGCGCCACTAAAAAGAGCGCGATCAACGGCGCGGCGCCCATCGCGCTGGCAGCGAAAATTCGCGGCCAGTCGGAACTAGTCTCGGCGCGGAAGAAGCTTAGGCCCACTGTCAGTGGGTAGTAATCCTGGTTGCTGAGTACTACAAGAGGCCACTCGAACATATTCCACGCACCCATAAAAGTGAAGAGGCCTAAGGTGATCAGCGCCGGTTTCGACAGCGGCAAGATTACGTTGCAGAGGATGCCCCAGGAGCCGCAACCGTCGATGCGGGCGGCTTGTTCGAGCTCGGCGGGGATATTGAGAAAGGCCTGGCGCAAGAGAAAGACGCCGAAGGCACCGGCAAAGCCAGGCAGTAGAATGCCCCAGAGTGTGTCGACCAGACCGAGGTCGCGCACGACGAGAAAGTTGGGTACCAATAAGACTGCTGGCGGCACCATCATCGTCGTAAGCAAGAGCGTGAAGAGTAGGTCGCGGCCGGCGAAGCGCATGCGGGCGAAGGCATAGGCGGCGAGGACGTTGAAGAAGAGCTGGGCCGAGGTGATCAACACGGCGTAGATAAAGCTATTGGCTAGGTAGCGGTCTACTGAACCGTAGCGGATGGCATCGACATAATTCTGATACAAGGGCCAGTCGGCGCCGGGCCAATCGCGCGCGCTTTCTTCGCCGCGCAGGGAAGCGAGTACCTCGCTGGGTTGGAAGCGGGCAGGGATCAGGCTTTGGCGGTCTTCGGCGAATTCCTTGCGGGTCTTGAATGAGGAGCCAAGCATAAAGGCGTAGGGATAAACCATTACCGCCGCACCGAAGATCATAAGAGCTAGCGCCAGTTTGGAACCTTTATTCATCGTAGATCCTCCGCGACGGAGACAAAAGCCATGACATATACACTCGATTCGTACGGCGGCACAACCCAATTGAAGGGAAAGAGCACTGGCTGGTTCCATCTGGAGAAACTGGACGGACGCAGCTGGTTCATCACGCCAGACGGTAACGCTTTTTTCCCAGTATCGCTGGCCCATATCTACACCGGCAACAGTCAGCCGACAGTGCAAAATCTTTACGACGGCGACAAGGCTGTGTGGATTGAAAAGTGGTTCAGCCAGGTACGGGCGCTCGGGTTTAACTGCGCACTTGCAGGCGCGACGAGCCAGTGCCGGGACCCCGAGGGCTATGTAGATGTCGAGAAGGTCGAGGCGCTGTTTCGCCGCGCATCTTTCCCCTACGCTGCCGGACTCTTCCTGATCCCTCACCCCAACGAGCTGCCACAAGGTCAGGAACGCCCAGACATCTTCTCCTCCGCTTATCAAGATTGGGTCGAAGAGTTAGTAGCTGGTGTTTGCGCACAGTACGCCGATGATACACTGATGATGGGCTACTACTATGGCTTCGGCACCTTCATCAAACCGGAGAGCTGGATCGACTCCATACCGTCGCTCGACAGCGAAGCGCCAGTACAGGAAAACATCCGCAAAATGGCGGTTCACCTGTACCGCATAGTACACGATGCAATACGTCGGCATGACCCCAACCACCTGATCCTCGGACCTTATGTCAAAGAGCAGTCCTTCGACCTGAAAACTTGGGAGACTTTGACGCCTTATATCGACATGCTTTCGCCCCAGCACTTCAACCGCAATATCAGTTTCACCGAACAAAGTGCAACAACGGGTAGGGCCGTGCTTGTCTCTGATGAGGAGTCTGGCCATATTTTCGAATCAGCACGCCAAAATCCGCTCAGTGTGACGTCCGAGCACAAAGGCCGGGTCTATAGCTTGCTGCTCGACCGCCACCTGCGAGATGCGAACGTTTGCGGAGTCAATTTCTGCGCGACCCTCTACGACCTTGATGATGGTCCGCTAATGGATAGGATGGGCATGATGGAAGGTCTGTACGACTGGGATGGCAACCCAAAACCCGATCTGGTAGACGTCGTAAGGAAGGCCAACAGGGAAATATATCAACGCGCAATAGAGCCCTATCCGACTGATGATCTCGCCGAGTTGGATGAAAAACTGTGCCGCGCCAGAGATGAGATCCACCAACACGTTCGTTAGTTGGCAGAGGCGGAATCGTGAATGGTCGGGCCGTTAGAGGAAATGGGGTTGGGAAGAAAGGTCACTTAGGTTGAGGATCCTCCCAGGAATTGATTATTAACGATGCCACTAAATGGCGGTTGGAGAACACTCGTGGGATCTCTGAGATTTTCGCCGCTGAGCCTCAGGTAAAAGCAATTGTGCCTACCGGTACTGTTGCCGAGAGTATAGTCGACTATTTCAGCAAACACATCACCACGCGTTTTGGACTGAACTGCCCTCGATAGACCTACAACATCGCGTGCTTGAGCGTGTCGGTGGCACATCGGTATTCGGCGTAGAAGAGCTCGAATGGTCGGTGTGCATCGCACGACGATTTCACGCGAATTAAAACGAAATCGAAGCCCCAACGAGTATTTTCCTCAGGCCACTCATCAACGCAGTCGCCGACGTAATCATAAGGGCGTTGAGTGATCTCAAAGGTCAGGTCCATACGCTGACGACGGACAACGGAAACGGATTTGCCCAACATCTAATAGTCGCCAAGGCCCTACAGGCCAAGGTCTATGATCAAAAATCCTCAAGCCCGAAACGATATCCGCGAATCTGCGCCATCGGCGCGTCGTCGTTGATATAATTAACCACCAAAAACCGCCCCCGCTCATACTCCACCCACCCGGTATACCCGCTGTCGGCAAAAGGGCTCGCATCCAGATCGAGCGGCAACACCGCCCCCTTTTGCTCACTCTTTTGCGTAGCCAACGCGCTCTCCACCGGCTCCAAGAAAGCAAAGGTATGTACCGACGACCCGCCCTGGCCAATAATAAGCTCATCGGCCGTCTCCGCCGTGTGCGGCCCGCGCTCAAAAGTGGCGACAAAGGCCTCCGTGTCCGGCACCTTCGGGATGACGATCCCGCGCTTAGCCAAACGCGTCTGCCAAAGCTCGGCGCTGTTTATCGGTCGCCAATTACCGGGCACACCATAGCGCCCAGTAACCATAACAAACCCGTCCTGTGTTACCCCCGCAATAGGCATTCCGATCGACGCGGGATTTAATGTGTCATAGGGCCCATCCCAGGTAGCCCCTTCATCGCGCGAGATCAGTTTTTGCACTGGCCGGCCCAAATCCTCGCGCTGATAAGCAACTAATTCACCTGTGGGCATGCGCACTATGCTCACCTCGTCGAGCTGATAATCGGGGTGGTCAAAAAGTGTTTTCGGCGCCTGCCACGTACGGCCCTGGTCGTGGCTGATCGTGATATTCTGAATAATGCGATTGGTCTTGTCACTGCACACATTGCTCGGCAATAGCCAGCTACCGTCTGCCAACTCAGTGACCTGATCCGGACAGATACCCGCCACCGGTGTCAGCTGTGACTCCGACCATGTCAGCCCCTCATCGTCGCTGAAGCGCAACCAGATCCGACAGCGACCCTCGCTGCCCCATTCGCCCGGCGGATAGTTGACCGCGTCGCAGAGCAGTAGGATTCGGCCATCCTGAAGCTGTTGTATCTTGGGACCATTCCAAGCCCTCAGCACGCCAGAGGAACGGTCTTCGTCGCAGATTACGCGACGCGCCGACCAACTCTGCCCCGCGTCGTCGCTATAGCGAACGACAAGCCGACAAAACTCGCTAGCCACATGGCCATTGCTTTCGCGATAAACCAACAGGATCCGCCCCGACCGCGTACGGCATAAATGCGGAAAGCACTCGTAGACGCTGTCGTCGCGGGATATGGTGAATTTTTCAATCGACATAAACGAACTCCTGGTATCTATGACTTAGGACCAACTCTAAGGTCTGATCAAATCATCTGGACTCAACACACAACGAATAGTACATTTCCCACCATGACCACTTCAACCTGGACCCCATTCGAGGCCACAATTCCCGAGATCCTCGACCAGTACCCCGAGCCACTGCTGGCTTTAGCCCACGGCGAGGTGCCCGCCTTCGTACTGCGCCAGCACTACAAAGCCACACACTGCCGCGCGCTCATGCAGCGCTTCTACGAACGCGGCCTGCTCTACGACCCGCACCAAGTCGGCAACGGTACTGCCCGACGTATCGATATCGGCACTAGCTTTGGCGCGCATCGCGCCGACCGCAAAAAATTCCACGCGCATTCGGCCGAGACCCTCAAACTCTTCGAGACCCTCTTCGACGGCTACGACGACCCCGTACGTAGCATGTACGACGCGCTCGCCAAGCTGGCCCCCGACAAAGAGGTCAAAACCGCCCGCGAGCCCGACGGCCGCCTCTACGGCCCAGCTATCTTCCGCGTCTACCACCGCGAAATCGGCCACGGCCCGCACTACGACTCCGTCGCCAAACGCACGCAAGCCTTCGACTACCAGATCTCGCGCTTTACACACCAGTTCGCCGCCATTCTCTGTTTGCAGAACAGCACCAAGGAAGCCGGTACCGGCGAACCCTATCTCTATAACTGCCCCTACCGCCCAGCAATCCAGGAACATTTATCGCGCGAGAAATTCCCAGCCTATGTCGCCGAACAGGGCATAGAGCGCGCCCAGGTCCAACTCGAACCGGGCGACCTCTATTTTTTCTTTACCGAGAACGTGCACGAAGTGCCCGCCATCATAGGCGACCAACCGCGCGCGGTGCTGGCGATCTTCTTCGCGATGTCGGCCGACGACGACGAAATCTACGTCTGGGCCTGAATCGCATGAAAAACGATCAAAATTCCCCTAAATTCCCCTAATACACCCGCACAACCGTCCCCCGCTCCTTATCCAACCGCTGCTTCACCGCCTCTTTTTTCACCGTATTTACCGGCCATTGCTCCGGCGCTTGGTGCGAAAGCCGCAACAACAAACGCGCCAACTGCCCCGCGTATTCCTTCAACTCCCTCACATTGAGTTTGTCGGCGGTATCAGCCGGCTCGTGGTGGTAATCCGCATCGGCATGGCGGCCGCGAAAACGCCAGCGCCACAAGTGCGCCGCGTCGATACCCTGCCGCAAAAAGGGGAAATGATCTGAGGTTGCGTCGAGCTGTGACATCACATGGCACTTGAGCCCATCGCCCATCGTATCTAGTTGCCCCTGCACAAAATCGCGCAGATGGGCAAACGATAACACCACACCTTTCATATGCCCCGCCGAAAGCTCGTCGAGATTGATCGCCAACCGCGGTTTGTCGGCACAATGCCGCCGCACATATTCACTCGCCCCCTGAAATTTCTGCTCCTCCGCGCTATAGGTCGCAAAACAAAGATCCATTCCCGGATCGATGCCCAGTTCCGCCTTCAGCCCAGCCAAAACCCGCGCTGTCTCCATTACCGCGATCGTGCCCGAAGCGTTGTCATTGCCACCGGGTGCGCCATAGACCGTATCGTGGTGTCCGCCCAATACCAACCGCTCTCCCGGCCAACGCACCCCCGAAATTTCGCCGACTACATTGTGCGCCGGTGCCTTATAAAACCGGCTTTCAACCACCAACTTGAGCCTCCGCCCCTCTTTAGCCCACTGCTGTAACAATCTTCCGTGTTCGCGCGAGGTGGTCACCGCTGGAAAGGGCAGCTCCGCCGTCTCCGGTTCGCGCCAATCCCCGCCATTGTGATATTCAACGCGACGCCCGTCTTTCGGATCAATCGCCACCACCGCCACCACACCTGCCTCGGCTAACGCCGCTAAACGGATATTTGCCGGCACCGGCGTGGTAAATGGTTCCATCGCCAAGTGCATCACCGCGATGC
>JACLAC010005892.1_pt1 | contig 16472 bp, 15 predicted proteins | sample 8027881 | NCBI WGS metagenome assembly JACLAC01 (sample SAMN15725517, study PRJNA655200) | protist metagenome | isolation source: fluorescence activated cell sorting (FACS) single amplified genomes of... | place: Spain: Blaines Bay Microbial Observatory, Mediterranean Sea | collected 2016-01-19
GCGGAAGATGTCCCCACCACCAAGCGCCAAACCAACTACGTCCCCACCCTTCTAAATGAGGAACCTCAACCAACAGCAGTCCATCAGCTGTCAGTAGCTGATGCACCCTCTGAAGCTCTTTCTTAGGGTCTTGAAGGTGCTCAAGAAGATGATTCATCGTAATGATATCTACTGAGCCATCTTCAATATCAAGATCCCAGATCGATCGGTTCAAGATCTGTAAGCCTCTCTGCTTCGATGCCTCCTCTGCAGCAACAGGAGAGAGCTCGAGTCCTATCGCCTCAGCATCGGGCCACTGATCCTTTAATTTACCCAACGAGAAGCCCATTCCACAACCAATGTCTAGAATCCTGTGCACAGAATGCTGGCTCTGCTTGAGCAGTAACCGAGCTCGACGGCGCTGCAACCCTTGATCAAACGAGCCTTTGCCCATTTTTATCATTTCCTCTCTCTTCTCCTTCGTATAAAGTGCTTCATAAAACTGTTGAAGCTCAGTATCAGAAGGGAGTGGAGCTATAAAACCATGTCCACAAGAGTTACAGGATACAAATTTCCAAGAACCTTCTTCCCCAAAGGAGATGTCTTTAAGATGATAGAGCAATTGATGCTCGGTAGCTCCACAACAAACACAAGACACAAACTGCTCCTCACTCTTCCTTACTATCTGTAGCCTTATTCACTCCCTCCTTCCAACAAGAGCTTTAATTCTTCTAAAGAGGTGCAGGGCAGCTGAAGTATACGGCAAGCATCCTGTTCATCGTTGGCAAAAAGATAGCTCGCTGCCCACAGCTTTAGAGGCTCGGTAGATGGCGTTGTATTGACGAGAGAGACCACCCACATCTTGTCTTCTTTATAGAGGCCAAGCTCAGGAGCCAGCATTCGGGCTTCCACTCTATTTTTCCTCGCCTCAAAGCCAATAGCATCATCTCTACGCCAAAGCTCTTCAAAGATCTTATCTGCTTCCTCAACACTCCCAAATTCCAACAAGCCCTCTGCCAGCTTCAGCTTTAGCCGAGGAGTCGCTTCTTGCTCTAGCTGATGACGAAGTTGTCGAATAGTGAGTGGTTCAATCAGCTCTGCTTCAGAGATCCATTGAGCACAATTGTCTGCTCTGCCTTGGCTCGACATCGGCAGCTCGCAGCTAAGCAGAACCTCGTAATACCCACGGGTCCATCTACGGCTTAGCGGAGCTATTTCTTCAGTATGTTTAAAAGAAGAATTAGCTGTTTTGTCTACCTTCACGTGAAGCTGGAGATAAGCAGGATCAAAGTCATAGCTGCTCCACACCACTTGCTGACCAGCCACTCTGCTCTGAAATCCACTGGGAATCTGAAGCCGAAGCAGATCATGCTCAACCACTTTGATGGGAATTGCAGAATCTAAAAAGGGGAGTAAGAGCAAACCAACACCTGAGCACAACGCCACTCTAAAACCATGCCGTAAGAGAGCCACTGCAAGAACTCCACCGAGCAAGCCACCAAGGTGACCAAGATGAGAGAGAGCATCAAGATGAAGCTGTAAAACATAAACAGGAACAAAGAGTAAAAAACTCCACCAGCCATATCCAAATCGCTGTGCATGAGGAATCCCCTCCTCAAATCGCCACCCGATCATAAAAACAGCTCCCCAGAGAGCATAGAGCCAAATCGAAGCTCCGATAACAGGATCGTTTCCAAGAAAAAGAATGAGAAGACTCCCACCCAATAAGCCGAGCTGTAGCACGGCAAGCATTCCCCAGGTGCCCAAAGCTCGCTCTACTTGGGCACCCAAGAAAAAAAGAAGCAGCAGATTGCTAAAGAGGTGCCCCTTTGATCCATGAAGAAATTGAGAAGTCCAAGGAGCCCACCAATGATCATCGAGTAAGACATGACTCCAGCCCAGCACAAAATAATGCGCCTCGGCCTCAGAAATTCCCAGTGAGACAAGATAGGAGAGCGGGAGCAGCAGACACAATATCGAGATCAATATCGGTGTTTTCCTCACTCTTAACCGTAGGCTGACCAGAGCATCTAAACCCCAGCTGACCTGTTTGTTTAGGGAAACCTCAGAGACGGACAGCCATACTCCGCTGGTCCAAATCGAGTAAAAAATGCGATCGTCAGGAAGGACCTTCCCCCCAGCAACGGCGTTAAGAAATGTCGCCTCATTTTGAAAAGACTGCTCCTCTCCGGAGCCTTTAAGGAGCCGGATTAACTCGGTATCTTGTTGGTGTGAGCTCATCTTTGTTCCTGTGACTGTATCTCTCTTCCCCCACTGTTCTTTTACAGCTCCGACCCACGCTTTGTTCCCTAGTTAAATGCGATGTGCAGCTTCTTGTGTGGCTACAGTATGATTGATAAGCTCAGATCGCTGTCCTACACCCTGCTCCGAAGCTTGTTCCTCTGACACATCGAGCTCAGCCGTAAGATGACGGATCACAATACTGGCACAAGTAAGACCAAATGTTCCCGTCACAAATCCAGCAGTTCCCCAGATGACACTCCTAGAGTCGCAAGAGTGAAAGTCGTTGTCTCCATTCGGACAAACACACTGAAACTCTCCCTCTCGATCATATTTCAGTACCTCTGGTTGCTGAAGTGGCTCTGTTGAAAATACAGCGGGGATTCCAAAACGACCTTTGCGGGGAAACTGATGCTTCTGACGCAGAATTTTGCGAACCGCATGCGCCAAAGGATCTACCTTTGTTTTTGCAAGATCAGCAACCTCAATCTTTGTCGGGTCCCAGCGACCACTGGCTCCTGTTGAGCAGACAACAGGAATAGAGAGCTCTCGACAGCTGTCTAGAAGATGACATTTTGTAGAAACATTGTCGATGGCATCCACAACATAATCAGGAGGATGTCTGCCTTGAAGAAGCATTCCCGATGTTCGCTCATCATAAGCGAGAGGGACTGCTCGAACCTCAGCCTGAGGGTTGATTGAGCGCAATCGCTCTGCAAGAACATTTGCCTTTGGCTTACCTACAACACCCTTTATCGCCTGAATTTGACGGTTAGAATTGGTAATACAGACCAGATCAAAATCGACAATGGAGACCTTACCTACACCACTGCGCACCAAAGCCTCTGCAGCAAATGAGCCCACTCCTCCAAGACCAACAACCAACACATGGCTCTGAGCCAACCGTTGCATACCACGATCACCAGCTAAACGACCAATACGATCAAATCGACGATGAAGACGAAAGCCAGACATGCTAAACTCCTCTTTGAATGGTTTTTTCCATGCTTACCGAAATCTCAGCTCACAATCAATCCTATTTTCTCGATATATTTGGAATAACAGTGGCATTAACCACCTCCAAACAGGCCATAGAAACCATGGAGAGAAGCGTGCTGAGATGAGGAGAGTATATCTTAGATTTTACAAAAAGGCACATCGATGCTCTACTTGCTTTTTTTACTTGCCTGTACATCCAACAATAACGATACCTCATCGAATAAGAACCCCTCTGATGAGCCGTCAGAGCCTACAGCTCCCGAGCCCTTTGTTCTAGAGACCTCCGGCGAGGATGTTTTGCAGCTTAATTTTTCAGAGCCCTCTTGTTCCTCTCCACAAGGATCCACTCAGCTGAGAGCCTTCTGGAGAGACCCAAGTCATGCCTTTGTTCTCGGGCTAGACATTATGGAAAGCTATACGGGTGTTGGTAGCTACACGAGCTCAGAGCTCACCGTGCGAGCTCGTCTTCAAGAAGAAGCAGGAGGAGAAGCTCGATACTATGCCACCTCAGAAGGTGTTTCTGCCGACATCACATGGGCCGAAGAGGGGCTTGTCTCAGGAACTTTTACAGTAGAGTCATTAAGTGAAGGAGCTATTCTCCTCTCACCGGCTCAGTTTCCCATCTGGTGCACTGACCTTTAAGCCTGTACCCTCATTGCTAAAGAGTCACAGCTAGCTAGTCAAAGCTAAAGCCAGTAAATACCCGTCGACGCCAAAATGGCTGCTCTTCATTGTGAGAAGCGATCGCCTCAAGAACTTCGCTCATTGAAAACATGACATAGTCAGGAATAGGACTTTCCATTGACCAGTCTCGGTCGTAGCGTGGGTTGAGAAAAACATCTGGGCGCTTATTTCTCCACGCATACTCTCCCTCGAGAACAAACATTGCATTGCCCTCAACAACTCGTCTGTGTCGGTCAATAAATATGAGCATACGATAGCTGTCGACGACGACAGGAGCAACTGTCTCTGGCTTCCCCGGAACAAAGGGGGCAACATAAGGAACATCAATGGTCAAATAGATATCACCTTCTCCCAACAGATAATCCTCAACCTCAACCTCCATCACCACATCTAGACCAAGATTGGCATTAAGGAGCCGATGCTCAATAATAGTGCCGATAACAATTCGATCTGTTTGGTCTAGGTAACGCTGAATCGTCTCCTCTTTCCAAATTTGCTCTTGTGCGTACACCTCTTTATTTTCATTCTTAATCAAAGTTTCCCAGCGAATGCCGGGAATAATGACATCTGATGAATTGGCAACAGAGAGCTCTTCTCCATTCTTTAATCGTTTCCTACGCTCTCTATTTCTGAGACCTCGTTTTCTCTTACCCGACTCTTCCTCCTCTACAGAATCTTCAGAGGCGTCTTCGGAGGCGTCTTCTTCTTTAGCTTTTTTAGCATCAGGCTGAAATTCGATCTTTCCTTTAGAGCCTGCACTCAAATAAGCAGAGGAAAATGAGTCTTGTGCAGAGTATTCTCTATTGTTTTCTTGAACAATTGCTGAGTGCTCTGCAGAGAACGTATCTCCGCTCTCCCAAAATAGCATTGTCAGCAAATTAAGCCACATTGACGAACCTCTATGAGTTTATAATTCGTTCTCTAATACTCCGTAGCAGAAACACAAAATTTCTCACAAAGAGAAAAGAGCTCTCTACATCAGTAGAAAGCATAGCATTTCAAAACGAGAGAGTGATTATCTACTTTGTCTCTGCTTCTTTGATTGAAGAGGACTTATTCTCTAACAAAGCATCTAAGTTTTCTAACCCCTTATCAAACTCAAGAGCAAGCCGTCCTCGGCGCAACCAGTGATTCATTCGAGAAAAGGGTCCAAATTCCGACATATAGCTGTGGTGCCAAAAGACGCGAGCACCATCGGGAATCTTCTCAACAAAAATATCTCCCTCTGCAGATTTGGCATCGACCTTGTAGGTCAAGCGCCGCCCTTCCTGATCAACGCTGGTGAGCTGAAGCTCTCCTTTGTGCTCTTCACTTGCAAAGGGCCGCACAGACTGCTCTGCTTTGTGCCCCCAAGGGTCCCAGCTGTCCCAATCTTCTAGGGAATCAACCTCTGCCCAAACTTGCTCTACCGGAATCGGATACTCTCTCAAGCGCACAAGCTCCACTTTTTGCGGAAGAATAAATAGCCCGAGAATAAAGGAGCCCACAATAAATCCAAGCCCGCCTACAATCTTTAGATGCTTTGACACACTACCTCCACAGAGAACCCTTTAACCGAAATTAAACCTCTTGCCCGTTCTTCTTTGTCAAAGAGTAAGGAGCTTAAAGCTCAATGCTCTTGCATGTAGAAAAGAAGACCCTTTAAGGACGCGTAAGCTCTCCAGAGATTACAAGATCAAGATAAAGCGCATCAAGTACAAATAGAAGCTCTAGAGTATCCCCATCATCCTGAGCTAGGCTGCTCCACTGAACCTCGATATCACCTTGTGCATCCCAATCAAAAGGGCCGCCTGTTGAATAGATCCAGGCCCTGTCAGACCAAGCTCGTCCATCTAGAAATTGACCATCAGAATCAACCTTAAGCTCAACCCCGAGAAGCTGATCGGCACGTTCCTGATCCTGATCAATACTACAGCTCAGCTCAACCACAACCAAGCCTCGCTCACGTTCTATGGTACCACGACATACATCTGCAAAAGAATAGGGCACAGCATCATAAATGCCAACAGCCTCGAGCTGGAGTGCTTCTCCCGTAAAAAAACCATCCCAGTCTATTGCACCGTCACAATCATTGTCGATACCATCAGCTTCTTCTTGAGCCTCTGGTGAAATGGTTGGATCCCAATCATCACAATCTTCAGTAGAGATGTACCCATCTTGATCTATGTCCTCTGATTCCACTGGAGAATCAGGCTCAGAGAGACCACTCCAATCATCTGGTCGCTCCAGAATCTCAGATTCTTCAGCAGGTTCAGTGGGTTCAACACTACAAGCGAGATAAAACAAAAGCATTCATCATTCTATCCTCTTTGAAGTCATTATGCCTAGCTCCAATTCATTTCTACCACTCTCCATCGCCGTCCTTACCATCTCAGATACCCGTGTTGAAGAGACTGATCTCTCTGGAGGCTACCTGATCGATGCTCTCGGAGAGGCCGGTCACCACCTTGCAGCAAGAGCAATTCTTCCCGACAACAAAGAAGATATCGTTGAGCAGCTTCAAGCGTGGATCGCTGAGAGTAACATCGACATCATCCTCACAACTGGCGGAACTGGACTAACGGCAAGAGACATTACCCCTGAAGCTCTTGCCGAGGTGGTTGAAAAGTGGATTCCTGGCTTTGGAGAGCTTTTTCGTTTCCTGAGCTTTCAAAAAATTGGAACCTCAACGATTCAATCCAGAGCCTGTGCTGGATCTGCTGGAGACACCATCATCTTTGCTCTTCCGGGATCTACCGGAGCCTGTAAAGATGCTTGGAATGGAATATTAAAGGCTCAGCTAGACATCCGTCATCGACCCTGTAATTTTGCTGAGCTTCTGCCTCGAATGGCTGCTCAAGGGCGAGCACGAAAATAAGCTAATTTCACGAGCTACGAGCTCGCGTGGCGCTCAACAATTCGTGAGAACCTCGGCATCGCCGCTCCAATGTGCTGTACAGCTTTACCTCGAAGGGTTCCATAAGCCTTCACCAAAACACGGTTTGGACTTCTCTCAGACTTTGCATCTGTGATCTGTAGCAGCGCATTTGCAATGTCATTCTTTCGGCGAACAAAATAGGGCTCTGCTGCAGATCCTTCGCTCTGACAGTCTTGCCAAAAAGGCTCAACCTGAACAGCAAACTCATCAACAAGATCATCCAAGGCTGAGGGAACAATGGTCGGCTTAAATTTCCGAATAGCTTTGAAGGCTGCTTTAACCGCAATACCGGTAAGACCACTTTTATCTGCTACTTCTTGATTAATCATTTGCTCGCATTCTTGAATAATTAAGGGTCGCTTAACTTGATCTTGAACCGCCTCTATCAATGAGCCCATACTCTTTCTCCTTACTGCATTAAATGTAATTATGTCGTATTTCTAAATATGCTCTATGGTTACGGAATTATTAAAAAAAGAGCTTAGCTCATTAATAAGCTTCGCTGTACTCTTCCATACCGGGACACAGAGGAATTGGCATATCTTCTTTACCGATCATTTGTGCATGCCAGAGTGCTATGTGCATTTTCGCATAGCATGAGTAGCCACTGGATCTTTTGTAAGCCGTGTGAAAACAGCGAGCAGAATTTTCATGATCGATATCATTCTGAGCCTTTACAATTGCCGCTCCTTTAATGTTGGTGACCACATCATCGGTAATGTATGAGCGCAGCCAAAAAGGAATCGAATCACAAAGCACAGCAAAAGCAGGCTCTCGGGCATCACCCATAGCTGACTTCAGAACATCCAACAAAGCATCACGAACTTCAGGGTCCTCCTCAAGCGTATTCGATCTCTTATTTAGGCACGACACAGCCTCTTTTCGATTAACTCCCTTAAAAGCCGATACAGCAGCCTTTCGAACGCCTCCATCGGGATCATTCATCATAAGGTCACAGAGTTTTTTATCTCCCTTCTTTCCAACATGGAGCTTAAAAGGTCCCACTGCTGCACGACGAATTTCTGCACGCTCATCCGCTAAACCTTGATCTAAAAATTTCCGAAACTGGCGTGCTTTGGGCCGACGTCCCATGACCTCTAAGGCAGCGGCTCGAAGCGTCACATCAGAAGAAGCTGCAGCAGAAAAGACGGCTTTTTCTGCGGCCTCATCTCCACCGATCATCAGCAATGCTTTTGCTCGTACAGCGGCGTCATCTTGTTCATTTCCTGCAATGTCACGCAGTGTTGAGAGCACAACCGGAGAGTACATCTTTCCGAGCTGCTCAATCGCCTCGATCCGATTTGGTAAGGTCGTCTCTGCAACCATCTCCGAAAAACAACGGGTCAGCTTGTTGCTTTTTTCTCCAACAAGTCCTTCAACAACCGCTGAATCCCATCCCTCGGTCTCACTTGGCAAAGCTTCACAGATACATGTTTCCACCTGATCTGCCTTATTACCTTTTACAAAGGGACGAATTTGCTCTGTTGCATAGGTTCGGACAGAAGGATCTTTCATTGAAAGACCAACACATACCGTAGAGACATCACCACGAGAGACAGCCTTTGTCACACCATCCTGCTCTATATAGGCAGGTGTGCAGCCAAGAGAAAAAAGAAAAAACCACATGACAGCTCCATCAATATACAAGTACGTATTTGCTCACAACACACTCTTATTTTCTTGTTGTTACGAAGAAGAGGACCTGATTAAAGCCCATAAACACAACAAAAAAGAGCGGTAGACCCTTCATTAAGATGAAAGAATTATAGTCTCTTTCAACATGCGATGCACCAAATATCTTCTGGAACGATTCGCAAAGAATAGTGCTGAGCAGGGCCACAATACAGGAGAAAATAGGCTATCGAAAAGAGACCTTCTTAAGAATGAAAACTATTCGCCCTTACGAACCATTGATGATCGTATCTTCTAAGATCTGAACCATCTCAGGAAGCATATCAGCTGGTACGGTAGAGTAGCTGATCCGCAATGCTCCTGCGGAGGGAATAGAGACAACACCAACACCTCGCTCTAAAAGTCTGTGGCGTACTTCTTCTGGATCTCCAGCCACATTAACCACAGCAAAAAAAGCAGAATTAAAGGGCCAGTAGGAAAGCTTCGTCTGAGAGAGCTCTCTTTTGAGAACCTGATACCGTTCACGTACAACAGTGCGATTCTTCTCCTGCTGCTCCAGCAGATCCTCAGCACAGAGCGCCTCATAAAGCAGAGCTTGCCCGATACTTGAGAGGGCTGAGATCGAAGAACGAATACATGCTATCGCTTTTTCCTCAAGCACTTCTGAAGCGGCCGAGCTTGTAGCAAACGAGAGAAAACCAATGCGCCCCCCAAAGAAGAACATCTCCTTCGTTGCACCATCAACCTTGCAAATAAGAAAGTGCTCCCGATCGAGCTTAGAAAGCCGGAAAAAGAGGCTTTGTCGACAGCAGTCATCCTCCCACTCCATACCATGATACGCCTCATCCAAAAGAATGGTGATCATTGGCTTTTCAGTTGGTTCTTCAGGCCCCTCAAAAAGACCCGACAGCGCAGCGACTAGCTCGTCCGCTTCTTTTAAGGTTGGGTTGTATCCTGTGGGGTTATTGGGAAAGTTCAGCACTAAAAAAATCTTTTTAGCTCCCTCTGCGATAGCTCCTTTTATCTGAGCGATCAGGTCAACGATATTAAGCTGCATTCCCTGCGAGGAGGGCAGCATAAAGTTGTAGCTGTGAATCTTTCCTTGGGCTCTGATACCAAAGATGAGATCATAATTTCCCCATCTTGGTGTCGGTAAAAAGACCTCGGTGTCTTTATCTATGAACAGCTCCGCAGCAACCGAAAGACCATGAGTAAGACCTGCACATGTCACAGGTAAGGAGAGGAGAGTCTCTTGAGCCTCTTCTTTTGAGTCTGCCTCAGACAAAATATGCTCTCTCCAAGCAGCGCGTAGATCTTTTCTCCCGCCCTGTGGCGTGTAGAGGAACGCCTCTTTTGGATCCACATCAGAAATACGCTCCGCCATCATAGCGAGGGGCATCGCTTCACCCTGATCGTCAGTGCACTGACCAATCGTAGCATTCCAACGAGCATTGGCAGCCTGAGCAGCTTGTAAAGGAACGCCTTTGGGAAGATAAATCTGCCGTCCAAAAGACGAAAGAGCACGGTAGGCAGCAGGATGTGCTGTCTGAAGAATTAAATTGATCTGCTCAGCTGGAGACATCTACACCCCTTACCTCTTGGACTGAAACAGCATCATTTTTGTTGCAGCATTCAGTTGTTCTTTATTCTGTTATCATCAACAACAACAAATCACATCAGAGCGCGAAAAAAATTGCCTCATATCCAGGAAGCCAAAGACGCATAAGCTCTGGACCATGAAGTACCCAAAGAAAAGAGGCTGCAGCAAGAAAAGGACCGTAAGGTAAAGCATGCTGATAATTTCCGCCCTGCAAAATTCGCAGAGGCAGGATAACGAAAAGAGCTAAAACAGAGCTAGCAAAAAGAACAAAGAAAAGAGCAGGCCAAGGACCAAGTACAGCACCGATCAGAGCTAAGAGCTTTACATCTCCCATTCCCATCCCCTCTGTTCTACGAAGCAACCACCAGATTCCTGCAGCTGCAAGTAATATTCCACCACCGAGAGTAGCTCCAACAACAGATGCTTTCCAGCTTAAAGCTGCCGTAAAGCCAGCGGATTTGAGCCCAACCATGCCCAGAATAGCGAATGGAACAGCATAAATAGAGAGCTGATCTGGAATAATATAGTGACGTATGTCGATGTAGGTAATCGCGATCAAAATGGCCGTAAAGCTGAAATAGTAAATCGCTGCTGCACCATTGGCCCAGCTGAGCTCCATCACCGTTGGAATAAATTTCAAAAATATGAGCACAGCAGCGATACCTGTGAGGAGCTCAATCGCAGGATAAAGAGATGAGATGGGTGAGCGACAATCTCGACAGGCTCCTTTAAGGAGCACCCACGAGAGCACAGGAATGTTGTCATAAGGTCGAATATTCGCACCACAACAAGGACAGTGGCTCGAGGGAAAAGCTATAGAACGATCCTCAGGTACCCTCGCAATGACCACATTGAGGAAGCTACCAACCAAGAGCCCAATAACCAGTGCATAGATGGAAAAAAGCAGATGCATTTTATCGAATATCTCGTCTCTGAAAGATAAGAACCGCGGCAATCATAACCAGTGCAGTATAACAGAGACCATATCCAGCAGAGAAAAAAGCCTGCTCCCAAGGAACAGCTACACCATGAACCGCCTGCTCTCTGATGCTGAGAACTTCAAAATTAGGCAATATCCAATATAGGCCGGCCGATAATTCTTGAATTATTGGATGCTCACTTTGCGAGCCAAAGACCCAAATATCATCCGCTAAGTGACCGATTACAAAGACTGCTAGCGTAAATGCAGAGGCAGTTGTGGGTGCAGAGTAGGCTGAAAATAAGATAGCCCAGGCGGAAAGAAGCATCAGCTCAACCAACAACAAAGCTATCGAGACAAAGAAAACTATCGGGGGAAAAGATTGCTGTATCAGCATCAACACAACATAGAGCGTGCTCATCAACATGACCTCAACAATAATCGTCATTTGAAGGCCCAAGTACTTACCAAAAACAAACATCCAACGAGGAATCGGCTTTGACAGAATTGTGTAGATCGTCTTCTTCTCTAGCTCCTTCCAAATCAAGGAGATACCCAAAAAAATAGCAATAATCGAGGCGAACATATCGATCCCGCCCTGCGCTATGCTTCGAACCACTTTTGCCTGATCTCCAATTGTTATTTCTCTCAGTACAAGAGAGAGAACAATGGTCGCAGAGGCAAAAAAGAAGATAGAGTGCAGCACCTTGTCTCGAACAGCTTCACGAAAAGTATTGAGAGCAAGAACCCATAGACGACGCTGTATGCTAACCAACGAGCTCATACCAGCACCCCGAGCTTGCGAGCATCAACAGGCTTTTCTTTTTGAATCTCATCTACAAGAAAAGCCTCCAGCCCCTTTCGAGCTGAGCTCACCTCTACAATATCCACTCCATACGCGATCAACACGCTCAACAGCTCAGCACGCTGCTCCTGAGTACAGCGTATGTGTGCTTTGCCTCCCTCCTGAGAGAGAATGACACCACAAAGCTCTTCTTCTGAAGGAAGATCTCCTCTAACCACCACATCAACCTCTTCCTCTTTGCCTCCAAGTAGCTCATCGATGGTGCCTACCCCCCTGAGCTCTCCTTGAACCAGCACAGCAACACGGGTACAGATCGACTCCACATCAGATAAGACATGACTAGAAAAGAAGATCGTTTTTCCACGAGCACGCTCCTCTAAAATAATATCTCGGACCAAAGCTCTGCCGATTGGATCCAGCCCACTCATCGGCTCATCTAGCACAATTACATCTGGATCATGAATCAAGGTTTGACACAGTCCAATTCGCTGAAGCATTCCTTTTGAGTACTGACCAAGGCTAATATTTGCAAAGCGCATCATATCGGTTTTTTCAAGCAGCTCTTCAATACGAAGAGCTCGTTCCTTCGTTGGTATTTCATAGAGAGCACCATAAAAATGCAGAACCTCTCTTGCTGTGAGGTGCGTGTAGAAATAAGGTCGTTCAGGAAGAAAACCGAGCCGAAATCGAGAGAGAGGATCTCGTACGGACTTGCCTAAAATAAACGCCTCTCCTGAGGTTGCATCTTGCAGCCCTGCAAGAATCTTTATGGTGGTGGTTTTACCTGCTCCATTGGGACCAACAAAGCCAAAAGCTTCTCCTTTACCAACCGTTAGGCTCAGCTCTTTTAGCGCTAAAAATCGGCGCATCCAGAAACCACTACGGTACTCTTTTCTTAGCCCAATAAGCTCAATCGCATGATCAGAATAAGAAGCGGACATCTTTTCCTCCCAAAAACCTCTTCTTCAATTACAGATTTTTACGTTTTAGAACCAATCTTTTCAGGAACACCAAGCTTCCTAAGAGGCTTTATAACCCTTTATTTCGACAGCATCTATGTGAGAAGCTTTTGAGTAAAACAGCACATTCTCCTCCAGTACACCCTTACTCTTTTGGAGCTTGCGCTTCGCGTAAAGTGTCTAAAAAAGCCGACTGTAAAATAGACCTGTGCTGAGCTGCTAAAAAATGCCCAATGGCATCCTCAAAAGAATCGTGAAAGCTTTCGTTTAAGAGCCGACGAGCAAGCTGAACCGTTACGGGATGAATCGGTTGAAATTGAGCAATGCCGCTGACCAATAGCTCATCTAGGTCTGCTCCCACCTGATCTACAAGGCCAAGCTCCAAAGCTTGAGCTGCCGAAAGACGTTCTGACTGTAAAATCAATCTCTTTGCTCGTCCCAAGCCGATGTATTTTGCGAGGCGAAAGACGGCCATTCCTGGAAGAAAACCTTGCTTGACCTCCGGAAGCTGAAAGACAGCTGAAGGAGCGGCTATTCGAAGATCTGTCACCAGTGCGAGCTGGAAGCCTCCTCCCAAAACATCGCCCTCAAGAAGAGCAATGCTAACCTTGGGAAGACGCTCTATTCTGGTGCAGAGCTTTTCCCATTTGTTGAAACCATGAATATCCATTGGACCATTGTCGCGAAACTCAGAAAAGTTGATCCCCAGATTAAATCGACCTTCGGCACCTCTCAGCACCACTACAGTACAAGGATTTTCATCTTCAAGATGGTTGCAAATAGCTGTTAGCTCTTTGACCATAACCATGTCAGAATAAGGTCTTAGTAGCTCGATGGTTGCCACCTCTCCTTCTGTTCGATAGCTGACCGTTTTTAGCTCGGATAACGACATATTTTCCTCTATCAGTGTTCTGTTATAGACTTTTTTTCGTTTCTATTGACGCTCTTTCTACCATTTCAACAGTGCTGTTTCTATGGTTGAGCCTGGGCCCATGGTCATCATCACTCCGTAATCACCAGGACGAATATTTCCCTCTTGAACAAGCCGTTCATATGCAAAGAGAAAAGAGCCGCTGCCAAGATTCCCGCAATCACGAAGCAGTGATACTGTGTGCCGAATATCATGTGCAGTAATTCCCAAGGTGTATTTCAAAGCATCCAGTACTTTTTTGCCACCTGAGTGGACAATCCAATGCGAAACATCTCGAATCTTAAGACCAAAAGGCGCGAGTAATTTCGCGACGGGCTGATCAGCATGGGCCCCCAAGACATAAGGGACATCTCGATCCAGATTAAAATAAAATTTTCCGTGCGCTTCTGACCAGTGGTAGCTCATAGCCCTCCACGTCTCTGGAATTAAATGAGATGAAAAGTAAAGGACATCAGGGCTCAATTTTTTTGAATACTCATGGTCCGCAGAAACAACAATCGCAGCACATCCATCTCCGAACAAAGAATTAACCACCCCTGTACCGATCTTGTCATCAAAGACATAGAGAGCTGAATTAATCTCACAACAGATCATCATTGCTTTTTTTCCAGGATTTGCTCGGGCCCATGCATTGACAGGATTGAGCCCATTTAAACCTGCATTACACCCCATTCCCAGAAGATCCATGCGATGACAGTCTGTTCGAAAACCAAGGTGCCGAATAAACATCGCTGTTAAGCCTGGGAGCATAAATCCTGAAGAGGAGATACAGCAGAGCATATCGATATCACTCGCCTTTAGATCGATCTTATTAAGCGCATTAGAGATCGCCTTTGCACCAAGCTCCAAAGCTCCTTTTCGGTGTTTTTTTAGTAGCTCTGACTGAAGCTCTCGAGGCACACCATCCTCATCTGCCTCTGGAAGATAAAGATGACGACCCTCAATATGAGAGGCCTGAAAGATCTGACGCACAACGGGATTATCAACACGAAATCGTTCGAGTACCTCTTGCTGTGTATACCGATTAAGAGGTAAAGCTGTTCCAACAGAAAGAATAGAAGCTGAGGCCGAATACATAAATGCTCCTGAAATAAATCCATAACCAGATTTATGAACCGATTTTTTGGACACTACCTTTTTTCTTAAACTCTTGATACACTATCCTGAGAACGGGAGTAAAAATATGTCTGAAACCCCCAATTCGGAAGAAAATCAGCCAGAACCAGATGCTCGAGCAGAAAATGATCAACAGGAGTCACCTCCTGCTGAAGCAGAGCCTGAATCCAAGGAGCTCACAGAAGAAGAGCTCCTTGAAGAACAGCTGCTAGAAGCAGAGGTTGCTATTGGTGGCTCTCCAGAAGGAAAAGCAACCAACAGTATGCTCCGTGCTCTCGCACGAGCTTCTCGCTCCTTCTTAATCTATGATCCTCGAAATGAAGCTATTCGTAAATTTCTTAGCATCTACAGAGAAGAAGCTTACAGTGCCCTCAAGCAATATGGCGAAATCTATCTCGACATTCGCCCTTTTGAGATGGTTCGAGAAGGAGAGATTGTTTATCTTGAACGAGACCGGGAACGATCGCTGGCCTTCAAGCTCTTTCGAGATGGAGTAAGAAGACTCACCATCGAAACTGAAGTTGAGTGGGAAGAGCTGTTAAAGCTGCTGGAGATTCTCTCAATTCGCTTTACTGGTATCCGTCAACAAGAAGATGACATCGTGACGCTTCTCTTGAAAGCTGGTTTTCAAAACATCAAGATCGCAGCCGTCGAAGGATTTGTTCCAGATGATGAAGAGTACTGTGGAGATGATCCAGATGCTGCTGCTGCTCGAGAGTATCGTTCTCGGCGTAGAGTAGAGAGTCATGTCGAAGTACCTCACGACTGGGATCTTCCGACCCCCACCCCTCCTGCTCCCGCCCCTCTTTATTATCAAGAACCATCAGAAGAGGCCCTCTCTGACATCAAGTATCAATCTAGCTCTCTGGTTCTTGCAGACAGCACTGTTCGTCTCGTTCTTGAAATGCTCAAGGTCGTTGCAGACCCAACAGATCCAACGGAAGCTGCAGACATCGAAGGGCTCATTGGAGAAGCTCGAGACTTTCTGCTTTCAGATGGACAGCTTAGCGCCCTGCTCAAGCTTATGAACCAGATACAGTCAATTATGGTTGCCCGTCCCAAAGAGGCGAAAGAGCTCCTTGGCAGTTTTGCCGACAAAAGAGCTCTTCAAAAGATCCTTCGCTCAATTCCCAAAGGGACGCTAGAGCCGCCTGAAGATCTTTTGGCTCTGCTCAATCTAAGTGACATCAATCACCTAGACAGTCTGATTCACCTGCTTGAGCTGGAGCGAGGCCTAACAGCCCGAGACATCACCAAAAAGCTCATTGCTCGTTATGCAACCAATAAGATTGAATATGGCCTTGAGCGTATTCAAGAGGCTGAGTCTAGTGTTGCCGCAGATCTGGTTGATGCTCTTATTCTTGCCCAACCACTTCTCTCTGCGAAAATCGTCAAATCAGCTCTTCAGCGCTCCGAACCAGACATTCAGATGCGCTCCATTTCAATTATGGAGAGCCTTGAGGATATCGATGAGCTGAAAGAGCAGCTGTACATGCTCCTTGCTTCCTCAATTCCAGAGGTAAGAATACGCGTCTTAAGGCTTTTAGATAAATTAAATGATCTTTACATCTACCCTACCCTTCTAAGTAAACTTCAAGAGAGCAGTGAAATGCCCTTTAAAGAGGCTGAGCTCTACGGAGAGCTGCTCGCAAAAAATCGCCCCTCCATTGCTCAAGAAGATCTTCAGGAC
>JACLAC010014164.1_pt1 | contig 16472 bp, 11 predicted proteins | sample 8027881 | NCBI WGS metagenome assembly JACLAC01 (sample SAMN15725517, study PRJNA655200) | protist metagenome | isolation source: fluorescence activated cell sorting (FACS) single amplified genomes of... | place: Spain: Blaines Bay Microbial Observatory, Mediterranean Sea | collected 2016-01-19
ATTCAGTCTTGCCTGATATCAAAACTGGAAAGTGCACAAAGCCAAAACATCCGCAGCAGCCAACAGCGGAAGACTCTTTTCGGTATAGTGCAGAAGCAGATATGGCCCCCAAGTCATGCTGTAGCACGCCACAGTACACCAAGGGCGGCTCCGAAGCCCATGTTTGAGTAGGTGTTGCCTGAAGTCGCTGGAAACTTGATGCCATACCATCGGCTGGGGCCGACCCTCAACTTTCAATCGGTAACAGTCCAGACGTTGGTATCTTGCAGAAGCGTCGAAGTGAGGAGCTTCCAAGCACTAAATTCTCAGTCTAATGCAAGGTTCACGGCTGCGAAATTGGGCTGCACAGCAGCTTCTGGTCCATGGCAGTCATACTTATAACATGCATTAAGAGGCATTGGCTTGTCAGTAAAGCAAGGAACTCTGTTTTTCTTTTCGCATGATAGGAGGCTCAATGGACAAGTCGGGAGATCGATATGGAACCAGTCCTATTGTTCTTTTTTGATTTGAGGCTTCTCGTCAAAATGTTGAAATGAATGACTCTGGAAGACTTGAAAGAACCAAACATATGCCAAGACATCTGCATGCTGTAGAGAAATGTCCATAGCTAAACCATCTCATCCCCCACAGACAAACCAAAGAGGGATGCAAGGGCCTGGCAAATGACAGCGAACAACTGGTCAATCCGACGGAAGCAAGAGGGGCCACCAACACCCATGCGCCACGGATTGTAGCCAGAAACATATCCGACAGAGATCAAGGGTGTTTTTGACGCTGTGACTGGGCCTCTCGAGATTAAGCAGCAGACGCACTTCGCAGGTGACAGTCCTGATCAAGGACAGCCTCAATATGAAGCACCCTCACAGTTTTCAAACGAAGTGTGGACTCAAGATCAGCAGCTTTGCCAGGCACGCAATCTGCAATTGAGACGCACCTCAAAGTGACTATTTCTTCCAAAGTACATACGATCGATGTGAAAGAAAAGACAAGTCCTGGTCCCGTCGTTGTAACATACGTCTGTCTGACTGTTGTGTCTGGTATGAACGCATCACGGCATCAGTCGAGGTTTAATACCTCAGCCGATGTCGAGCTGACGCCTCGCCACCGCCCATCTGCTACAATGTGCATGCAGTCAGTGTCCCAGTCATGCAGCCTTTCATCCAACCAGCTACCCAACCCTCTGTCAGAAATTGGACCAAACCTCCTTCACTTGTTACTCGATAGACTCAATGAGCAGATGAATCCTCCAGCACCAACAAGCAATAACCGCAACCATGCCAGGGCCGGGTTAGTACCCTCCCAAAGTGAACCTTATGCCAGAGCGAGTCGGTCCAACAGCCGGGTCATCGGAGAGATTGTACCGCCTAGACCCCACACAGATCAGCTCGATGATGGGCACTCCAGGCTGGAGAAGGGACCAACAATCTCAGCCTGCTTACGGAGACTTTTTGTTGGCAACAAGGGACACATGTAGAATTCTGCCTATGCGTCCAAGCAAAGGCTTGACTTGTGACGTCATTTCCCTGGGCCTACAATGCGGGGGTTCTGGGCAGCTTTGTGTGTGTGTGCGTTTGAGTGTGTGTGTGTGTGTGTGCGTGCTATGCACACATGAGCTACGCGAAAGCAGAACAGTCTCACTCTTCACACTTGGGTAAGATCGCGCCCAGAGAGACAGAGAGAGAGAGTGATAAGCCACAGAATCGCCATACAACTCTGATAGGCACAGTACCTTGGCGAGTTACCGGAAAACAAAAAATCGGTCTGGTCGAGCCTGTTCAAAATCCAAACTTCCCAAACAAAAACAGCGTCACGGAATGTGGCCTCGCGGCAGAAATCGCGGATAGCTCGAATGGATCCGCCTTCAAAAGTGAGCTTGGTCAATGTGACTCCTACAGTGTAGTTTCATCCAAAGGGTCTGACAGAGGACCAACACGACAGAAAAAGTAAAAAAGAACTCCCTTGGAGGGCCAGATCAGGACCCTGGCTCTCACTTCTGTCAGCGCAGGTCGGGGTCTATGTAGTATCCTTAAAAACGCCACTGGCGGCAAGTTTTCAGCTGCAGCAGCATCAAGCACTTTGCTAAGGATGTCGGTTATGACGATCCCAAAGTCAAAGTGAGCGAGAGCATTGTAGGTGTGGCCACGCCAGACAAGCCCACCGCCCACATGTCAGGGCGCAGCAAAATCTTTGCTATTCCAAAAGGGGAGTCTTGAGCAGTGACCAGCTGCCAGCGGTCAGCGGCCAAGGGCATTCGGCCGACGGCTGAATGCCGGCAGTCAACTGCCAGCGGCCAGCAAAAGTTGGATCTCTGCATTCCACTGAAGACCCAGCTTCAACAACCTCGTATGGAATTTTCTTGTGATCTTTGACAAAAACACTCCCAAAATGGGAAATCGAGATGGCCCCTCTCCACTGAGCGCCATCCCTCGCCGCCGTGAGGATGAGGCTGGGTTTGGGCCCACCTCGGCTAATAGGAATTAGTGGTCTAGGCAACAAAGTGAGGAGCTGGGGGCCAGGCGATTCTATGGCTTTTTCGGTGAGGATATTGCTCATGCTCGTTGAGGTGGTCTGGCGCCGCAGGATGACCCTCAGCTGTCACGCTTTCCAAAATTTAGCCCACGCTTCTGGTATCCAGACCCGGCCGGCCAGGAGCCCTTATTTTCTTGGCCCCCCCACACTTGAATTTGGTCAGGCCAGGGCACTTCCAGTCCCCAAGGTATTTGCTGCTTCACTCCACTTGCAAACACCAAGGCCAAAGTTCTTGTTATCATGGGCTGCCTTTGGTGCTTAGACAAATGAACCGGTCAATCCATGGCCCCAGCACACAAGGGCGCTCCCCCCATTTATCCAAGGTTTTCGGCCCACCTGTTTGAACAGGTCTTGGGCTGTCAAATAGAGCTGGCTGCACATAGATTCAGCAGTCAAAGCAAAGGTGAGCAGAACATGTGCTGCATGTGGATCATCTGCCACCCATTGCCAAGGGATCGGCAGGACAAGGCATTAGGTCAAATAAATTCCAAAACACATAAAAGAAGGGCCGCCTCGAGACAGATAGATGCACAAGCAGAACGCTCTGATTGCAACAATTATAATCAACCCTACTTGAAAACGGCCTTCACGCAAGGATCTGACGAAAGAGAGTGTTGACTCGACTGTGTTGCATATCTGCATGTTTCGATGGCGCTGTTTAGGAGATATGTTCAAGAAAGGTAGAGGACCTACGCGCCACGTGTAGTTTGATCAGGGTTCGAGAATGGAGCCTGAAATGCACCCACCGTCTGAGTTGCCTGGAATGTGCTTCGAACGAAGGCTGCGGAGACAAGAAATTGAAATGTGCCAAGTTTCTTGCGTTGGGTTCTCCAAGCCAATGCATGCCGCAGCAGCTGTCTTGCCAAGGAAGGGCTGACTCATGCAGTTTGCATGGGAAGCAGGCTGCGTGTGAGATGCGGTAAATGAAATGAGCTCCAAGAAAATCTGGACTTGGGCCCTGGAGGAGAGCTCTGATGCTCTCTGTGAAATCTAAGTTGCCTGCTCTCTGTCAGCATCAACAAAAACTCCTACTAAAGTAATTAGTTCCCGCCAAACATGTTTGCACCTGGCTTGTTACAATGTTTGGTGTCGTAAGAATATCACGCAAGCTGGAGGCGAACAGTCGGACAATATTTAGGAGCAGGCTCTAAGCAGTTGCTTCGAACGGGTTGGCGGCCCCCACGTGAAGGATGAACTCCCAGCTTACGGACAAGCCGCACTCAACATCACTCTCCTCATGCAACGCCAAGGATCAATTGACATCAACAGCTTGCTTCTACGTGTCTCTCGCTCGACTCGCTGAAATGGTTTCAAACAAGATCAAATCTGCACTGAACTTCCAATCGTTACTAGGATACGCACACACAGATATGGAGACACACAGACACATGGACATGCATACATACATACATACATACATACATACATACAGACAGACAGACAGACAGACAGACAGACGGACTGACGGACGGACGGACGGACGGACGGACCGACAAACAGACGGACGGACGGACGGACGGACGGACAGACAGACAGACAGAAGCATACACATACTTTACACGCACACTCACACACACACACACACACACACGCACACGCACACGCACACGCACACGCACACGCACACGCACACACGCACGCACAGGCACGGACACGCACACTTGTGGTATGCTGCGATTGTATCGCATTGTAAGAACTCGCCATCACTTAGCTCCAGACCCAGCATCATATTTTTGGCAACTTAACCTCAAGCTGAGTCAACAGAAAGCGATGCGGGTGCCAACGTGCCTACAGCTAAGCAAATATGAATACGAAAACATGCACTGAGCTCCGTGCTCACACTAGCGCCGCCTCACTCGCTCAAGATGCCAACGCTGCTGCGAGCGCTGCCTGCCCCGGCTTGGAGCTCCCAACTTGGGATGGCAACGCCTGTATCTCATCCCTTGGCCGCCCCGACTTGGAGCTCCCTGCTTGGGATGCCAATAACGCGACCGATGTTGGCTGCCCCTGCTTGGAGCTCCCGACTTGGGATGCCAACACGCTCGACTCAGGTGCTCCTGCTGGGGACACCTCTATTGGCCGCTCCACGCTCGAGTCCTTGGCTTGGGGCCGCAACAGTGTGGAGTTGTGCACTATCCCCGGCTTGGGGCACCCGACTTGGGATGGCAACATTGCTATTTCATCCTTTGGCCGCCCCGACTTGGAGCTCCCAGCTTGGGATGCCAATGCCGTCACCTCGAGTGCTCGAACCTGGGCCTCTGCCATTAACTTTGACCTCTCTGCTTGAGATGCCAATGGTGTTGTTGCTGTCGCCTGTCCTGGCTCGGAGCTCCCACATTGGGAAGGGAACCGGCCAAGAATCCTCTCCCTGAGCTCGCTCAAGCGCTGAGTGGCTGGCCTGCAAGAGGCAGGACGGAGTCTAGCACCAATCTGTTGCACCATTGTCTGCAGGTGCTCTTCCTCGAGTACGGCAGCCCTCTGATGGTGGGCACTTGCACTCCTGGTGCTCCTCTGGGCCACAGCCTTGGTAGGTATCCATGCTGCAACTTGCCGCTCGGGCTTCGAAGGAGGCGGAGGAGGAGGTGTGGGCTCTTCCACAGCTTTAGGCTTCTGCTTCACCCTGGGCTTGTCGACAGAATCTCGAACAATTTTGCTTGTCCCTGTGCCGTCCTCAGCAGTAACATGGACAGCGTGATTGTTGGCGCCATGCGTGACTCTCGCGAGCAACTTTGCCGAATGCCTGACCGCCTCAGAGGCAGAGACCAGGAGGCGCAGCACAGCGGGAGGTGGTTGGTCACTTGCCGCGGCTTGCTTGGCTAAGCCATCTGCTAGCCTGTTGGCCCTCCAATCAATGTGTGTAAGCCTGGTGCCATCGGAGCGCTTGACTTCGCCAATTGAACTGGGAGAAGTGTGCGCTGGCACCCACACCAGCGTTGAGCTGTCTCCTAGCTGCTGGATGTCTCCGTCGAGCGCATTGCCAACGAGAACCCAGATGCGAGCTAGCAACCTCCTGGGCTCAGTTGCCTTTTGAATCCCAGCTGCCGCTGTGGTGATCAGCGAAAGGCAATCGGTCCTGATGCTGGGCATGAACGGAGCCTGGACCAAGACATAGCTCAGTGCCCACGCCTCGGCTGCCGCAGCGGTCTTGCACCAATGCGGCGGTTTACCCCGACCATACGCGAGTAACTGGCCATCAGCTCCAGTCACAACTATACCAAAACCGGTGGTGCGATACGGCTTCCACTTGCCATTCAACATGGCGCCGTCAAAGTGCCAACAAACTTCCTGCCCACTTGCCAGCGCCTCGTCAGGCCGCCTAAGCCACTCAAAGGAGCCAGCGGAGCTGATAGGAGGTGCCGGAAGCCTCAGGACAAGCATTCCATGGTGCTTGAGGTGCCTCTGCCTGATTGCAGAAAGTCTTCGCAGCGTGAGATTAGCCTTGTCTGGTGGCGGAGGCCAACCTCCCTCAGGTATGGTTTTGATGCAATGGAAGCGGTGCTCAACGGTGCCAGTCTCGAGCTGACAAAGCTTGCATTTGCTGTCGCTGATCTGCCAGCTGGCAACCGAGGCCTTCCTTGCCTGGGTCCACTGCCCATCGACAGCCGCTGAGAGGAGAGAATGCCTCCACCCTGGCTGCCAGTCGTCACGCTCCCGTGCGCCGACTCCAGTGCCCTGAATGTAAGGCTGCATGACGATGCTCATGTCGACAAGTATGGTGCTGTCGCACTCAGGAGCGCCAACGTCGCAACATGTTGGGATAAGCCCAGGGAGTGCCTGTCCTACCCTGAGCAGCCGCCATCTTCGGACGGATTCGTTGGAAGTTGCAGCCATAGCTCCAGGCGAGGTCTCAACAAGGTCCCAGGTGGTGCCATGATCGTCAACTGCCTCGAACGCACTGGGCATCGTCCAGTTGATGCGTGCGAGGGAAGCAAGCAGGGCTGTCGCGGGCCCTGTGACTAGATTCCAACATGATTCACCTTCCTTCTTGGACAGCTTGAAACTGGCTTGGGTGAAAGCTCTGGCGAGCTGCTCCCTCGTGAACCAGCCTTCCCAGATAGCCATTGTCCATAATAGAAGTGGAGCCGCATGAGCTTCGAAAGCAGGATCCAGCGTGCCCGCAGGGCCATCCAGCAAGTGCAACAGCAACTCGATGTTCTTGCCACCAGTGGGGGCAGCGGCAGCAGCTGCCACCTTGGTCCTGGCAAGGTAAAGAGCTGAGTCCGACATGCCAAAAACGTCGCAACCATAGACGATCGCCGGCGTACCAGCTGTGCGCACCATTTGTAACGAGTTGACGCCTGCCTTGCGCAACGCCTGTATCCTAGGCGCTTTTTCTGTGAACGATTGGACCCGCCCTCTGAAGGTGAGAGTCGAGCGGACCCTCCCTCCGACGGAATCAGTGCCTAACATCTTGGCCTGCCTGGTTTGTGTGAGCTTGCCATTCTCAAGTCGCTGAATTACAGCAGCGGCTACCGACGGTCTTCCTGCGATGACCTTGGATTTGGCTTGCGAGACGTCCATACCAAGAGTGTTCTCAAGCCTGTCAACGAGGTAGTCCAGGGCCTGGACCATGATGCGAATGACTTTTTCTGGCAGCCCACAAGCGGCTAAGGTGATGCCATCAACGTACACCTTGATTGTGAGAACAGTTGCCCAGCGGCTGTGCATGTAGTGCATGGTCTCGTAGAGGAGCAACTCAAGCTCAACAGTAGCGAACCCAGCACCAGCAGTAATGCCTCGAGTGGCCACAATGAGTCTGGAATAGGCCCCATCGACACCAAGTGCTCTGGCGAGCCTGTATGCAGCGAGCGACAACTGGATCAACGCCGCAGGAAACCCAAGAGCAATCGCACATCTGGCTAGAATGGCGTGCGGAACTGTCTCAAAAGCTTTGACCAAATCCAACAGGGACTGAATGTGGTCAAGATGGTCCAAAGCTGCACACTCAGCCGCAAGAGCTGCTTGCCATGCTGCGTACTGGGCGCTCCTGCCAGGCCCTCCAACAGTGATTGGCAGCGAATGTGCGGCCTGCCAGGCACGCGCAATGCCATATCGCGCCCGCATCCAGATGCGGATGATTGTAGGGAAGAGCCCGATGGGCCTAAAACCACCAGCACTTTTTGGCAGCAAGACAATGAGCACTAAGTTCAACACTTCGCACCAATCGCCCTTGCACTCAAAAGCCATAAAGAGAGCGACCAGTGCGACCAAAGCTTGGTGCGACAGCCGACTCAAGGCTCTCGGCGCAATGTTATCCACTCCAAGGCCAGTGCCAATAGGGAATGAGTTGGCAGCGATAGCGACTGCGTTGGGCATGAGCGCCTCGAGTGCAGGAGGGTTGTGGAAGATAGGGTTGTCATACTGGGCAGACTCCTTCCAGAGGCTTGCCCACTCCTTAGCCTCTCTGTCGACAGCGGCTTCATCACACAGCGGGATCTGCAACATGTCGATCTGCGAACCCGAGGGGATGAGGTGCTGCCCATCCATCTGCGCGCAGAGGTCATCATCTTCTTCGCCTTCATTGGGAACGTCATCATTGCAAGCAATGTTACCAACTGGGCTGCGGGACCATCCGGCTGTACCCTGTATCCACCGGTAGGCGAGCTTGGTGGGCCTTGCACTGCCATTGGGGCAAACCATGCCGATGGACGCTCTCCAGCACGAAGCTCTAATGGATGCAACAATAGTTTCAAGCTTTTTGGCGCGGGTGTCCGCCAAATGCGCCAGCGAGTTGGCCCACCTCGCAGAGCCTCTTGCCCATGCCTCGGCAAGAGACGCAGCCCACCTCCTCACCTCAGGAGCCACAGCTTCTCGTTGCGAGTTGCACAATGTCTTCCAAGCCGAGGCGGCTGAGGCAACATGCCTGCGAGCAGCATCACATAGAAGAGGGTCGTCATGCAAATGATGCTGAATGACTGCGCTCACCTCTTCAGCCTTACGCGCGAGCGACCGCCACACAACTGACACATTGCTGGAACCCGTCCAAGGCCTGGCAAGAGTCCGATTGGGCGGCTCGAACTTGAACCGATGCATTCTGAAGGTGAGCTGTTCTCCAGCAATCTGAGACCATTCGGTCCTAGCCCCGACATAAAAGCTGCGCATGGCTTCATTCAGCGTGTCCGGATTTTTTGCAAGCTCGATGGTCGAGCTGTAGTCAGGGGCCTCTGGTGCAGGTCCGAACGGCAAAGAGCCTGACACCCTGGGCGCCGGAACCAATTTCCGTATGGGAAACCGCCTGCCATCACCACGGACGAGCAACCTGGCAAAGAAATGTGGATTTGTGCCGCCGTCCTCGATGCGCTGGACCCCAGCAACTGAAGGTGCGAGCCCTCTGCTCACTATAAAATAATCGTACACCGACCCATGACAGGTGGGTAGAGTTGGCGCAAATATTATGCCACGAGTCATCTGCAACCATTTTGAGCTGGCGAGGACAGCAGGCGAGAGATTCCAATCACCTGAAGCAATCCATGGACCAACAAGCTGCCCGATCACTGCATACAGCTCCTCCAGTATGGCGAGGTTGGCCGACGAGAGGCCTTCAGAGTGGATCAAGTAGACTGAGATACAATGCACACCACCTCTGACGACGCCATCGACCCATGCCACAGCAATGCGATGCCTGAAAGCTTGCCTGACGAGGGAAGCCTCTGGAGGCGTAATGCCAATCCCACTTCTAACTAAGACAGCACATCCGCCAGAGCCTGCCGTGCCGGAGGTCGCATGAGCCTGCGAGAGGTGGGCACTCCAGCCAATCCTCCTGGCCGCGGCCTTAGCCGACTTAACTCCTGCCCGGGAGAATCGCTTGGTCTCCTGGGCGAGCAGAATGTCTGCAGCAGAATTGGAAGCTGCTGTGCGCTCAAGCGAATCCCACGAATTCGCATTGGCAGTGTCAAGCGCCCACAAGCCTTTGGACTTCCACCAGCTCTCCCTTATGTTCCAGTATTGCTGACATATGTCATCGGGGGTGGACGAATCAGGAAATGAGGCAATGGCCCGGCGCCGCCGAGAAAGCAGTTTCTTTCTGGATCCATCAAGGTGTCTCGCCCTCCGGGCCTTCTTACGGTTGGGACGAGAGACACACCAAGGGTGGGCATCAGCAAACAATGATGCTGTGCATGCCGTCGCTGGGATAGCATCCTGCAGTGATATCTGAACCCTATTGCCGTGAGGTTCCACAGAGGGGCCTGGATCCAGTCGATAACCAGTCCCCTCTTCGTCAGTGCCGAATGTCCATCCAGGCCGCTGGCCAAGGAATGCCTTTGAAGCGACAAAGGTGATGGTGTCGTCGAGCGGCATGGTGACAGCCTCGGCAATGACGCGAGCTTTGGGAGGAGCACCATCAGAGACACCTGCAGACTTTTCTGCCTCTCGCCAATCGACTAGAAGCGTCTCGTTGAAAAAGCTGTCGCCCATCCACGTGGGGGCTAGAGCCTGCAGCGGCTCGATGCAATCACCACCATAGTCCCAAGCCTCAGGCTGGTCGGGTGGTGCTTCCCAGAGCGCTTCTTCCACTGAGTGACATGAGGCATCCTGCGGCCAATCGTCTGCGTCCGAATCATCAAAGCAGGAGCCGATGCTCGGTCCAGGGTTGGTAGCCTCGCCTACTCGAATGCCGCAGCATCCTGCAAGCCACAGAACCAAACAGCAAAGCATCCAAAAGCGAGCCGCCGTCTGCCCCGGCTTGGGGCATCCAACTTGGGATGGCACCAATTGTATTTCATCCTTTGGCCGCCCCGACTTGGAGCTCCCTGCTTGGGATGCCAATAACGCGACCGATGTTGGCTGCCCCTGCTTGGAGCTCCCGACTTGGGATGCCAACACGCTCGACTCAGGTGCTCCTGCTTGGGACACCTCTATTGGCCGCTCCACGCTCGAGTCCCTGGCTTGGGACCGCAACAGTGTGGAGTTGTGCACTATCCCCGGCTTGGGGCACCCGACTTGGGATGGCAACAATGCTATTTCATCCTTTGGCCGCCCCGAGTTGGAGCTCCCAGCTTGGGATGCCAAAGACGCGACCGAAGTTGCTTAAGCTCCAGACCCAGCTTCACACTGCATTAAGGTCTGTACCCAAGAACGTGTACGCTCACAGAGTTTCACGACCTGAGCTTAAGCAACAAATTACGAGGAGAGCAGCTAGGCGGCCTTGGGCCTCAAGACGTCTCCAGAACAAAGGAAACGCCCTGGGCATATGCACAGCGCCAGCCAGCTCGAAGAGCCAGCCCGACTGAAGCACCCAAAACCTAGCGAGGCAACAAACTGACACAATCCTTGGTTTCAGGGCTTGGCGCGCACACACACACACACACACACACTTGCATCCTCCACCAAGAAGACTTCGGCATGGAAGAATCCCTGCATGTGTGTCCATGAGCTGCGCCTTTCCACAAATACGCGAAGCGATATCTCCTGAACACGAAGCGCGACACATGGGTACTTTGATGGGACATACGACACAAAGAGGTCTTGTCAAGCTGGGCTCCAGTGACTCGACTCAATTCTTAGAGAGAGCATCACATTTCTTCATGCACTTTGTACTTGAGTGCAGCAAGCTTGCAGAAGGAATCGAGAAGAGTCGCGCCTGCTGGCGCAGGCCCGCGAAAGCTGTGAAGGCAAAGGGCTGATCTTTGTCCCAGGATTGTGTTGGCTGCGATGACAACATTGATAGTGGCTGGCCTCTTGCGCCAGTCCCCCAGCCAAGCGTCGGCAACGAGCGCAAGAACCCACGGCTCCCCTGGCCGGCAACAACAGTATACAACAGTGGCCGTTCCTGGCAGGCGCCTTGCGACTTCGCTGTTGAGGCAATCTGATACCGCTGTGATCCAGTTGCTTTAGTCTCAACACTGCTCAGCTCCCAAATTCATGCTCTGATTCTGGTGACTTCGTTCGCTTGGCTCTCAATCTTGAAGAGTGGGGCTCTGATTCGGGTCGCGGCATGGTCGGAGAACTCACTCGCCTCGAAGAGTAAACTTACTTTGGCTTACATTCAGATTTCGACACAGACACAGACAAACACAGTGTATGGGAGCGGAGCTCGTGGAGAAGACAGGGCGAAATCTGGGAATATTCTGCGAGCTGACTGGCAGCATGCTCAAAATACAGCAGAGCTATCTCAACTTGCCCAATTCAAATTACGCATCTGATGAACAGATATGGACCCAATTGCGACAGTGTGCTCAATTGATTATCTCAATCGTCGTGCAATAGCGCGTACACTATCGTCTTGCGCATACTCTCCATGGCACTTAATAGCTCTGTAGCTCTTGCTACATCCACCTCCTCCCCACACTCTCCAAGAAAATAACTGACGCCACCACGCCGTAAAATTAAATGAGCCCTGGCACACACTCTCAGAGTCTGCAATACGCGAGATCAGTTACACAAACACATCTGAGTTTCAAGGTCGCCAAGCATCCACGATGTAGAGCAGCATCAGCATGATGGATCAAAATGAGTCGATCCTCTTCACAATACCCTGCTCCTTCGATCAAAGCCAGGATGCTGGACTGCATTTCAATATGGGCAGGACTGCGCGTGCAGGCTTCGAGGATAAAGAGATGGCGTTGCTCCTCCTCCTCCTCCTCCTGGGCAATGGCGGCCAACTTTACCATCATGGTGTTATAATTTATTTTACTCCCAGTACTTACTGGCCAATTTGATGGCCCAGCTTTACTGGCACACAGCAGTTTTCCTTGTTCACCTCTGGCCAATCGACATGCCTTAAGCCTGGATGGTGATGGGATTACGAACGCTGATGCAATGAGTTCTGGTCGTAGGTAAGAAATTAGGATTCTGATACTTCAAGGTCATGGATGTGGTACGCCCGCTCATGCTTCAGGATCATGCTGATATCATTGTAAACAAAGAAGTTGTAAACAAATGAAGCTTCTAACTGACAAAACACAGTCAGCAAATGCCTGTCTTGGGTTCTTGTCAGGCCTAGGACCGAATCTCAGCACCAATCTTTCACGCAATAGGTCGAATTCACAAAATCAAACACACAAGTGAATTGCAAGAAGTCAGAATGCCCAGAAGTCCCATTGTACAATCAAAATATCGCGCAACGGACGAAGCGCCCGCAGAGCCAATCAACTTCAGGGCACGTCCTACACTGTAACTGTTGAACTAGCAGCAGTTGCCTGACCTGTCACCCATCACCCGACGGCCCTGTCGCATGGCTTGTTCTTGGCAATCAATCATGTAGCAATCATCTTGCATGGTGGTGGCTCTGTTGTGCGAGTTCATCAGATAGCAGACCTCCACAACTTGGCCGACATGGTACTTGACAATTCTGAGAGTATGCCAAAGACTTTCTGAGCAAGGTAGCCTGGCAAACTTTACGGCAAAGTTTAGGCGATCTCACAGAAGCTTACTGCAGCAAACTGTTTCAAAAGACTTTTGCTTCCTCCAGACCTCCTTCCCCAAGTCGGCCGCTGTCGCGGCCTCTTGCATTGCGCAATGGTCAAGGGATGCTGTGACTGTGCCACTTGCCTGGAATGCAAGCTAGAGTACAGCCAGGTCAGCTCCGACCAGGCCTGCAGATTCCAGAATCTTTTTCGGGGCCCATCAGGAAATGCTAAGTTTGGGTTTCGCAGCGCACAATTTCACACACCTCCGGGGGAGGCGTTCAAACATGTAGGGTTGGCCGACCCCATATGATTTCACACAATTCCTGGTTCTATGTCCGCAATGGGACCCAGAAACAGTTTCAGAATCTGCAGGCCTGGTTGGGAGTTCTCGGCCAAGTTTGGGCCAGACATGATTCTCAAGCGGAGCTAAAAACATGGGATCTGGTAAGGAATGGGTCCAGAATCGTTGGTTTAGCCTGAAAATGAATCCATGTGAATCCTACGGCCACTTCGGACATGTTTCGACAGTTGCTAGGAAGACAAAAAGGTCAACAAGTATAACAAAAAACGCCCAGGGAGTTGGCTGAATTGCAGTTGCATCCCAATACCTGTGTCTACCCTGAAGCGGAAACCTGAGTATCACTTGCAGCAAGGCGGTGGGGCTCTCGCCATCAGCCTTCATGTCAAGGTATCACAATCAAAGCCACAGATGGATGTTGCTGTAAACGTATTCGCCTACAATAAGGCTGACCAGCTTGGAAGGTCAGGCCTTCGGGGACACCCTTGCTTATGATGGGGGCATATACAACTTCAGTGGACGATCGGCCCGGGTCATGTAAAACCATTGCATTTAGCAACAATTGCTGCAACAATTGTGTGCTTCCAAATACTGGGGTTGTTGTGCCGAACTCAACCATATCGCCTCAACCATATCGCCCCAACCGTATTATGGAATAATGTCCAGGGCCCCAGGCTGGCATCCTGAACCCAACCGTATACGCTGAACTGTATTCGGTAGCACGCTGACCTTCACAATGAGTTACGGGGGTACTGGCATTCCAAGAGCTGAGACATTAATACTGGAAAACATGCAGACGTTTGCACCCAAGAAACAATCAGTGCATGGACGCTCAGCTTGAGAGACGAACAATCCAATTCTGTTAGCCACATGGCAAGGCGACACTGTGCAACTCAACATTAACACATGACGCCAATGCTTCTCAAATGGAGTTGGTACTATTAGATTGAACAGGTACGCATGCTGCTTCCTGAGGGAAATACAATGTAAGTAACCATGCAACTTTTGCAAGCTCATCTAGATCAACATAAGTTCCCAACAAATCAACAATTCCATCTTGAAAAGCGATGCCGGCTTGGGATTCAGGAACATCCGCTCGGTGCAGAATTGGACGCACCCTGCTACAGTTGCCAGTGAAAACAGTCTACTCGGAGCTCGTCTGTATATGGAAATGCACGTGCACTATGTGACATGACAGCCCCAGGTGGCTGACAGGGATACTGCTATGTGATATTAGCAATGCACTGGAGGAGCCTGGGCCGGACTACCTTGGCCCTGTGGCCCAGTCTCGAAAGCCAGCAGTCTGAACGTCGTAGCCTAGCTGACCCAGCCTGGCAACATATGTCTTGGGAGGATTTGCGCAATCGGGTCTAGTGCAAATCTTCGAAGTCACTTTTTGGAATCTGCCTAATCTCGCCCAAGCAGCCCCAAAAACAGTTTAAACTTTTTTTCCTGGGGGGCATCGCCCCCCCCCCCCAGAGAGTCGGCTGCTGTCGCAGCCTCCGCAAGCCAGGTTCGAACGCTTAAGCCAAGTCGGCCGCTGTCGTGGCCTCCAGGGGGGAAGTACTTGAGAGGCACCAGGCCAGGGACTGGATAAAAAAATGATAGGACTTGAGAGGCACCGCCAGAAATGCCGATCTTGAATCTGACCACCGCCGAATAAAAAAGTCCGGCTTTCTCCTGCTGGGCGGAGGGGGGTAGCCGACCCCCGCCGAAAAAAAAAACTGTTTTTGTTTTGTGAGAACAAATATGGGCTGGGCCAGGGCCTCCCGGCCAATCCCTGGCCTGGTCCTGGAGGTCCAAGTCCCGCCCAAAATGTCGGTTCGGGCCCAAATCATCAAAAATGACCCGAATCGGGTCCAGAATCGACGGTTTGGCCTGAAACTTGGTCCAGAAGCATGCCAGGACCGCTCCGGAGCGTTTCGGACCGGTCCTGCGGCAAAAAAAAAAGTAAAAAAGTCTGGCCGAGCCGCCCCAAGTAATGATTCCAGGGGAGGCCCATGGTGCCCGGATGCCTAGGTGTATGCACACAGGTTGCGACAGCGCGCCCCAAAGCCACACACTTCAACCAGAGAGATGGCGGCTTCATACAATGCCACAAGTCAAGATTTGCCAAGGAACTGTCTGCAGATGTATACGCTACCCGCGGTCCGCGGTCAAGCCATTCCGAGAAGCCCGCGGTCTGCTGTCGTCCGCGCTACACGCGGTCCGCGGTCAAGCGTTTTCGAGAACCCCGCGGTCCGCAGTCCGCGGACGTCCGCGGTCAGTTTGGTTGCCCCAGCCTAGGTGTATGCACACAGGTTGCGACAGCGCCCCCAAAGCCACACACTTCAACCAGGGAGATGGCGGCTTCATACAATGCCACAAGTCAAGATTTGCCAGCAGGGTAGTCTCTCACACATTTTGCCATGCAGCATGTCGTCAAAAAACTTTGACAATGTGCAATTGCCACCGTACAGGAATTATCTGATCTACCCTTAACATCGTAGGCGTCGGACCGCGTCCGACCGCAGTCGGACCGCGGTCGGACCATGTAGCATGTTGCCATGCAGCATGTCGTCAAAAAACTTAGACAATGTATAATTGCCGCTGTCCAGGAATTATCTGATCTACCCTTAACATCGTAGGCGCACCCGCACATCGGTCTCGTGCACGACTGTTATGATGGTGAAGAGGATCACGACGGCCATGCAAGCTTTGAAACGTCTCTCATTGATAATTGTAGCAACTTGCCTTGGCCACTTACCAGAGACAAGAGGATGACATCGCCCATATCGCTATATTTCTTTTTTGGCTGCAAGCGCGAAGAGAAGACACACCGCTACAGAATCCCTACCGAGGAATATCTACAGGCCTCGTGTGCAAAGAAAAAGTGTGCATCAGGAAACATTCAAGGGAACTACACCCTACTGAGTAGCAGCCTCAGCTTAGGCGGCGAGTCTCCGCTGAAGCGCAGCTAAGCGCTCAGTGGCTGGGAGTATCTAGGACTGCGGCAACGCTCCTGGGGGTGGGGGAGCCTTGCATCCAGCCACCTTTACACCTGCACTTGCTCCTGCGTTTGCTCCAGATTCAAGTTTGCCAATCCCACCCTTGTGGTTCATGTGGCATTGCCAAGTTGAGGAACATCAATCCTGGATTCGAAAAGACAGCGTTGCTGAATACTGGCACTAAGCAACGTGGTCTGAGTCATGCACCATCCCCCAGCAGACTTGCCGGGCGCGCGGGGGTGGGGGCAAGGTCAAGAAGGGGTTGGTCAGCCGACCTTGCCCCCCCCAGCGCGCCCGAACTTGGCCAAG
>JACLAC010006132.1_pt1 | contig 16471 bp, 9 predicted proteins | sample 8027881 | NCBI WGS metagenome assembly JACLAC01 (sample SAMN15725517, study PRJNA655200) | protist metagenome | isolation source: fluorescence activated cell sorting (FACS) single amplified genomes of... | place: Spain: Blaines Bay Microbial Observatory, Mediterranean Sea | collected 2016-01-19
CTAAATCAGGCCGAGGGTTACCGAAATAGAAAATTATAATGATTTTAAGAATGGTTACGATATGCCACGATTTGGAATGGAACGATGTTCCAGTTTTATCTATATCATTATCTCGTCGGGTCATTCTTGGCAATCAGGCTGATATAACATGGCCCATGTTACATGGGCGCAAAAGTTTGAATCAAAATCTGAACAAAAACTGTCCTACTCATCCAACTTTAGTTTTACAACTGTGTTTGACAAGCGACCTTTACTGTGAAGGCTTTACCATAAAGTTTCAATAGTTTCATATTGAAACCATTGTGAAAATTCTATTGTTTGAAACTTAATTTATAGTTATGTTCGTCAAAAACAGATTGGTACATAACTGACAAAAGACTGACAATATTTCTGAGTCGAGACGGAACCATGGTCCATGGCTGTATTATTAGTGATTTATTACGTACGGACCGAAAACCATTGCTATTTTTATTTCTATCAAGGTATGCAGGTATTACGGTAAAATATATGTTTTTATATATCGGTCATTATAAGAACTTTACATATATCGGTTCGATATAAGCCCCAAGCTAAAATTATTGAAATCTTACATATATCGATCAATATATGCCTAACCCTATTCAGGCAATATAATAACTTTACAAAACACTAGGTGGCCGAGCATATATCGATCGATATACGACCGTGAAGCCGCGAAGCGGTAGGGCGTATATAGATCGATATATGAATTATTATATTGATCGATATATGAAGTTTTTATTAATCCAACAAGGCTATAGAAGCCAAAAATAGTGATTTTGAAAAAAATAAAAATTTTCATATATCGGTCGAAAAATGATTTTTGAAAAATTTCATATATCGGTCAATATTCAATATCATATATCGGTCAATATACGACAATTTTAATATTGACCGATATATGGTTACATATTTCGGTTGTAATAAGCATTTGGTAGTTTTTTTAAGCGATTTCACATCCAGAATCATTTTACTAAGAATATGATGTGTTTTAATCTTTGTTTGTCATTAAATTGTTAAAATAGTCACTCTGATTAATACAAATCTATATTTTCATAAGAAGCATTTGAATCATGCAACATAACATCCAAAAGCATAATCGATGTCATAAAATTGACATCCATCAAATTATAAATAAGTTCGTTCAATTCAATGATTAGGTTCCATCGAGTTCAAAAAATTTTGAAACAAAAACAGAATGTAAATGTTCTTGAATTTGGAAAGGGGCTCTTTGTCACATTGCGCTCGTTTGAAATTGCGAAAGTTATGAAATTATGTTAAAACAAGATTTTCTTATTGTAACGAAGGACTTAGACTTACTGTAAGTGCTCCAAATTCTCTTTTTATTCTCACGACCGAGTCAAAGATGAATCGTTGTAGAAAACAACTGATGAAAGATTGGTGGAATGAGAAAAATGAAGTGAGAAAATTTCCTTTTCTAGATTTTGAACGATTTTGTCACCGTCGGTTGACCCACTTGGAAAAATATCTCGTCGTATCATTGCGATTTTCTCATTTGGAATTTTCTCATATTGTGCTTCCCCAAAAATATTTAAAAATAAAATATCTATTCTAGCGCCTGGAAGAAAAGTTGGCCTTATTTGAATTAATTTTGTTACTAATCATTTGCTTGTCCAAAACCTACGGGTGATTGGGTCCAATTAATAGGCACATGGGGTTTTAGGATAAGTACTCGGTGTCAATGCTCGGTTGGCCAGTTCAATTTGGTAACTGATCGAATCACTACACGAAATCCTTATCGTTAGACTTTAATGCTAGACAAAAATCTGACCTTGATCTGTTTCGGTCACTTAATTTCTTGGTCTCCAGAAAAAAGTTAAGGGCTGAGAGTCTCAGCCTGAGACTTGCTAGACTCCAGGATAAAATGGATTTTGGTATTGGAAGGAGTATCAAGGTTTTAATACTAACTTTTCGATAAACTATTTTGGTTCGAATTGGATAACCGATGTTTTCTTTTACGGGCTTGACCGTCTGAATTTCGAAGTTTTCGCTGTCTGAGTATTTTTTGGGTTTCTTTATGGTTTTTTTGTGGTCACTTTATTTAACCTCCTCGAATGTTCTTTAGGCCCTCAAGTTTGCTCGAACTAAAAACTTTCGAAAAACAGAATTTCCGGTTGAGAAAAAGACCTTCCTTAGACAAATAATGCAGACCGAAAGTGGTCAAAAATGACCAAAATATCAAAATTTTGCCTTCCTTCTAAACAAGTTTGAAACCCATTCCTTCGTAAAACATTTTCCCCATGGTGAGTTTGAAACTTGACAGTTTCTCCCATCGGAATTTCTGTATACTCTGACACTCTTAAAAACTGTGCAACCGTCGCGAAACCGTCCGGTGTTCGTATTAACCTGGTCATATTCTCTTATTTTTGGCATTCGAGATTGAAAGAAACGTGATAAGTAAATATTGAAATCATGCATTTATACACATGTATGCTTATGTTGCGATTAGGCGACCGAAAATACCCATACATGGTTATTTTTTGATGAAATTGGTATAATTTCAGCCATATTTTCGACCAAATTTACGTTATTTAGGTATTCAAAAGGATTAAAAATGATTCGTGGCGTTTTTTACGTGAAATTGGCAACGGATCATGGCCTCTCTATCTCGACTCATGTTCAGACACTGTGATTTTATGACTTTATCTGTGGTCATTTCTTTGAGATCATCCTTTTGATCGGCCTCGAACTATCTAGAGGTAAATATTCTAGAATCGGCAATTCGGAATCAATCAGACTTAATCGGATAAAAAATCATCATTTGAGGCGCTTTGACCCGTCATGTGGTTTTATGAAGGAAGTAAGATACAAACCAAAAGAGTTTAGAAACCAAAAAAAGAACCATAAATAAAGTTTATATCCGTATCAAACCAAATCAAACCAATAATGACTTTTCAAAATACAGTTTTTATTCTATACAAACAAATATTTGTATAATTTTAACCCAAAGTTTTGTGATTTTGAGAACACGAAAATTTAATCAAACTGTTACAACGATTTCAATATCGAAACTACTTTCCAACGAACGTTCTCAACGAACTTCCTCCACGATTTTTCTAACAAACTTTCCTGACAGACATTCCAAGCGAACTTTCTCCTTCAAAATTTTCAACTTTATCAACTTTAAGAGTTTTTCAAGCGAGCCTACCAAGTGAACCATCCCCTTTTTGTCGTGTATATCATGATATATCACATACAGTTTATGATTTCAAAAAATGAAAAAACTAACCAGTAGATGTCGATGTTGGCACAACAAATGTATGATTTCTGTCTAAAAATTTGTCATTTTTGAATGACGTTCCGTCTCCGAAAACTGCGTCGAGCGAATCCTTGGAGCCTCGAGCATCTTTCGGTGAAATGTCTTGTTCTTCCAGCTCGTCGAGTAGAACATGTTCGTGTTCTATCTGAGGTTCTTGTTCGGGATCATCCATTTCCAGTCGCTCGAGTTCTAGAGCCGTCGGCTGTCTCGGCGTGGATAATATCTCAGGACTCACTCTATTAATGCTCTTTATTGTTTTTATTTGCTTAATCTTATCGATATTTCTGTTCAAATTCAGAAAATCGTGTCTAAATAACTTGGAACGCTTTCTCTTTTTTTTCTAGAAATTCGAGGAAAATTTACATAGGGACCCTATGATAGGGTGTGCTACCGGGTTCACTGATAAGAGTAGGGTCTGCTCTGACCTGTGCTTTGGCATAAGTAAATCGATTTCAGACATACAATCTAATTCCCCTGGTTACAAAATACAAAAATATTTCTTCGATTGTCCGGATAACCCGTCACTACCGTCCTCGTTGAATTATTTACAGTACTTGGTCAATAGTTACCTTCCCTATTATGAGTTTAACAAGCCCTCAAAATGCTCGTTCAAGCTTTATTTCCGTTTGAGGCTTATGAAATAGCGTGTTCGGGGTGGTTGTGGGTATTTCCGGCAATTCCTATACCGGATATGATATACTCGAACGTTATAAGAGGATGAAGGACTGCCATGAGCTGATATTATGATGATATTAAGGGTTATCAACCAAATTACGGTATGGGAAAATACGTAAATGCGTGTATGTTCTTGTGATAATGACTAGGTGAGGTCAGTCTTCAGGATAGCCAAATTATAGTTACAAATAAGGTCCCCACAAGAGACGCAAAAAAGCCTTAAAGATCGAATATTGGGCGTAAAAACTTTCCTGATAGGTGTTTTTGACATTCTTTCAATGCATTAAGATGCAGATAAATATATCCAAATACTCCCAACACTCTCAAAATTCTCTCAGTAGTTCCAAAACTCTAATAATATTCTTAACACTTCGTCAGCACTATAACACTAATTTTTAGCTTCTATTGTTCGTTTTCAAAGCGGTGGCATCATTGTCATAGCATTCAGATGGTCAAAATATCATTTAAAATTAATGATACCATAGTCCGTAATACCCGTATGCGTCCCATGCGTAAGTCATCGTGACTTTTTTCAATACCATTTGATTATAATTCTTAGTTAAATGAAAAGTCAGGTTATTTTTGACCGGGGAGAATTCGAGAATTTGGTTTAGGAATGATCTTCTTGTAATTGTTGTCTACTGAACGCCCTCGAAGCATCTTGTATGATCTAGAATGAATCAAAAGCATTTCCTTCTTATCGAAATTGACATCGCGCTTTATACAGGTCCGAGTCGGACCGTCCGACTGTTTCAAACGTGTTCCAAAAAATGGCCACTTGCTAGACTCTTCTCTCTGATTCAAATCGAATATAAGTGGGTAAAGATTTTGTAAGGCTATGACAGGAGCTAAATATTCTGAATTCTAAAATGTTTCAAAACACGTTTTCTCTGCTGCGGATTAAAGATTGTCTCAAGTCAAAAAAGAACAAATCATTCGATCGAAATCTGTCATTTAGTAACATTTTCGAATTTTTCATTTTCGAATCATTTTGCGAAATAAGCATTTTACGCAACAATAAAAAAGCAATTAAAAAGAACTCATTTTGAATTATTGATTTTAAAGCTAAATGTGTCATTGTGAAAATTGTGACAATTGTGACAAAGCGATAATTTCATGTTGGCTGGTTACATGGATCCGTGACCCCTTTGGCACCTTAAGGGAATCGGCGACGAATAAAACATCATCGAGACATGACCAAGACGTGGATTAAAATGAGGAGATTTCTCGGATTCAACCGTGAACATGAAAAAACTGATTTGATTCGGACTTGATCGAGAGTTGGAATATTAATTCACATGTTTATGTTCAAGTCGGATTTTTCGGTACCAAAATCTTTCTGTCGAAAATCCCCGGCCAACTCGAACTCGAAAAAATTGAGATCAGAAACTTGGATGCGAGTGACGGATACGACCATTTTTGGCCATATTTTTCTATGTCCGCTTCAGTTACTGAGTCGTACTGTCATTTATTGCAACTACTGCTGCAACTACTGCTGACATTTAAAACCGCTTGATATGCAAATTCTCGGAACTTATTACCGTAAAATTTCTCCGAATTGGGTCAACTTGACTGTATGATACACGTAAATCTGTTCATTCAAACGTAACACTGTGACGAGATACGGTTCGAGTTAAACAGTTTGACCTCTAGGATTGAGGTGAATCTAGAAGGATTAAACGCCCGAAGCAGTTTGGATATGAGAGTTAGTTGCCTTTCTACGTTGTGGGAAATACCAGTTATTCGTCTGTTAGAGTGAACAAGTCTTATGCAAAGAGATTACATTGTGTTTTGGATTGTTGGTCGCTTTGAAAATTTCGAACAGTGAAACACCATGAAAACATACCCAAACCATTTTGAAACCATGATGTTTCCTAACTTACACGTTGCCCGATTTTATGAAAAAACCACAAAACGTAATTCATAACATTTCAAAACAAATCATGTGACCACCCATCAACTAATTTGGTACTACTTCGGTGTTAACGTTTAACATCTAGAAATCTGTATATCATAATTTATGATTCGTAATTTATTATGTTTTCTGTAATAGGGATTCTATATAAGAAAATTTTATAATTTTTTTAAGACCGCAACCCCTTACTTTGAACTTGAAAGCTTTTCTGAAACATATAAGATCAAAGGATTTTTAGGCTTATTTTACACTAGGTGGCGTCATGCAAACAGAAACTTAAACTGAACACTCACTTCCGGTTACAAGTTCCGGTTGGACGAAATTAAAAAAACGGTAATTTTTTATAAAAATGACCCTCAGAGCTGAAATATAAAAATGTTTTTAGAACGCTGTCGTATTTACGAAAACCGCGCAACAGCAGGAACCATGAGCAAATGAAATATTTCATCGACCGCAGGTTGTACAATATTGTTTGAATTAAGGTTTCCGACTACTTTTTATCAAAGATTGACCTTCAATAATCAAAGATCGCCGGTACTCACCGTCGCTGCTAGAAAATTCGTGTAAAATTTTGAAGTCATCTATTTTTTCTATTAAATGTGATACTACTGAGCCGCTCATGATGTTTTTCCTAGTCTCTTAAATCATCGATTTTAATAAACACATTTAAGCTTCAGCTGAATCATTAGAAATTATAATAGAGCAATAAAGTTACGTCAAATTATTGTACCATTAAACTTCAACTTTCCAAAGAACTTTTTTTATTAACCTTCCAAAGAAATCATTCTAGTCCCCTTACTGAAATTGTAACCTGCTTACATCAGTATAGATATATCAACTATGCTAAGTACTCACCGTAATACGTCGCGAAATCGGGGACGATTCTAGAAAGACGTCGTTCAAAACGACGGTACGAAGTTTTCAATGGCGGTAGAAACGAAGCATTCATTGTCTCTTAGCACAAGAGTCTTGGGTGAATTTGAAGAATACTCAAACAATATTACTGGTATAAAAATGGTTATAAACGTTATAATTTTTTTTAAATATTTTGATATTGAATTTCTCACTTTTACCGATAAGTTTTGTTCCTACGTTCCGGGATTAGTATTGTCCTGGTTTATACAATGACGCGTATTTGGCAAAGCCTATTTGTCCTTGTACTTGGGATCTTACCCGGTTAGACTTACCGGCAAACAGACGTTGCCTGAATTCCCTGAATGAATGTTCCACAATGAGCTAGCGGAAAAGGATGCGGCATCCGATTTACTTTTGAAAATGCAATCTCGTCAATTCACATCGTATTATTAAGATGTAGTTATTTACATTACCGGTTTCGATAATAATAACGTCAGTTCCAAGGAGTTATTCGGTCAAATAGTTTTATATTTTCAAATTAAAAAAATGAATGTGGGCTCAAATTGATGCATTGACCTTGCATCGAATTTGTGACCGAATTTTTGATTCCCAAGGTAGCATTCTTGAAGTACCTTTTGAAAGTTACCAACGAATGTAGAAATGGTATCTTATATGTAAAAAGGAAACGTCGCTGGATAACAGCTGGTTATACAGGTCAATGTCTATCTTCCACCGAACTCCTTCTCCAATGCAATTTTTCTTCGGAACTTTTTTGGTTATGAATTCGAAGCATATCATATGTCACATATCATATGTGTTCTATACGGTATCGTCGTAGAAAGTACCTAGGTATAATAATGAATCAAAACATTTTTTGATCATGATAGTACGGATCAACCATTTTAACCACTTCACATTAATGATTTCACTACAACCAATTTGAAATTTCTGCAATTTTAAGAAAGAGTCATTTTTTTAGTTTTTATAGGGTTTTTGACGTTTTTATTTGTGCAATTGTATAAAATTATAATTACAAATGTCACAATCGTCGTCGGATGGCCAAATGGATACCCTTCTGGTACCATTCTGATCACATCCGAATCGGTTTTGGAACATTTTGGATCGTCTGGCATCGGCATGCTTGATTTTGTCATCAGTTAGCCAGTTTTAAGCAGGAATTCTATCCGTTCGATAGGAAAACACCATAAATAAAATTGAAATGAATCAAAATATGGTCTCTAGAGTACTCTAAAAAGAAGTCTTATGATTCTTCGCCAGGATGAGAGCTAATATCCGGAGATATTAGCCCGTCGATCCCTGTTTCTTGTCCGAGAAAAGACGTTGGCGACATCCTAAAAAGTTACGAAACCGGTTCCAAACCCGCCAAAAAGACTCGAAATAGAGTCAGTATTAACCAATTTTGAATCTGACAATTTTTATGGGTTTTAATATCGGCGACGGTTCGAATGTTTGTCATCATTTTTCTTATAGGTAGGGTTTATCACTCTAAGCCTATTCCTTAAAATTGTTTGTACGCATCAAAAAATTGTTAGATTTCATCAAAATTGAACGAAGAGAAGCAGTATTTACACATTATACATAGGTTTTTGACCCCGAGTTGGCATTATTAGGCCTGTTGAGTGGCCATGAAATGCTCACCAAGAATCTCGAACCATCTGTTCATGCGTTTGGTTTGGTATTTGTGTTTTCTTTGTCCCCAACATTCGTTGATATAACGTTCAGCCCATTTTCTGTATCCGGTGGTAATTTGTTTGATACCGACCAATGGTTGATTCTTGTTGTATCGCAAGAGTTCACCACTGAATTCGTCAATGAATCTATCTTCATCTCCGTCAGATCGTCGTTTTCTGTCGGTTGGTCGACGTGGATTACCGCCTGGTCGCAATTCTGGGTTTGGGTCTGGACCACCATATGGGAGTGAGGGATCGAAGAATCCACAATTTTCTCTTTGGTAAGCTTCGATCATACGTTCAGCGTTGACTTCGAATTTTCCGACCCAGCTAAAATTGTGTTATCATTTTTTGGTCGCCAGTAAAAGTTATAGACTTTTCTTTGGACGATTATAGCTAAAGTCTAGTCTAGAGGCTATTTTGAAAGCACCAATTTCAAATCTGGTCAATTTTAGCCGATTTACGATAATGGTCAATTTCGATCGGCTATTTCTAAGGTCTAGTTCTAAATGCTTTTCGAATTTCAATTCTAGTTTTAGGGGTTTTCGAATTTTTCATACTTTTCCATTGATGGCAAGTTTGGCAAGTTATCGTTAAGCCATTCTTTTGAGAAGATCTGGAGTCGGTTGAGTCTCTGTAATGGTGTTCGTGGTGGGACCTTCTTATCCTTATCGGCAGAGGCCAAGGCAACGAGGACTACTGATGAAACCTAAATTATTTTGAATTAGTAAAAAATAGAAAATTAAATTATAAAAAAATATAACAAACCTTCATTTTTGTTATTGCGTAGCTTTTAAGTGTAAGGGGTAAATCTCTTATCGGGATTGTACCAAGTGTGTTTTGATATCACCTGCTCTGGTTTGATGCCAAAATCGATGTCCAACTCGCTTTTATACCAGCAAGTATTTCAAAATTGGCGCTGGAGAGCGCGCGCAGCGGGATAGATGCGAAACAGAAAGGTCCTCCAATTTCCTTAGCGCGGCGCTAGTCTCACACTCACCGTGAGAGATCGCTCTCGGCGGGGGATGATGAAAATCTCATGTTGAATTACTCATCAGGTCTTAATGGCCTTATTTCATCTACTATGTATTTCCGGTGACCATATTTCAACTGGTCCAGGCGCAATGGTTCATTCTAGATCGCCGGAAAATCTGCTTAGGGTGTGGCAACATGAGCATATACATGCAGGCTAGTTAATTCAAAATTAATGATTAGGGCTGAACTTATATCGAGGGCTCACCTGTTTTCCGTAAAACACGTTTTCTTTTTGGTTTTTACCGCGATCTAGACGCGAATAATCACGAATTGAAAATCTAGAATCATTGAATTGATTAGAATGACCTTGATCGAACTCTAAAGCAGCTTTTTGTAACATTGTTCATCTTTACCGTGGTCGTTATCGTGACTGAAACCGGGGATCATCAATGTCAACCCTTCCAATAATTATTTAATCCATTCTAGAAGTGACCAACCGGTAGCTTAAGACGACTTGTGACGCAACTGACGAATGAAAATCATTTTAAATCGTGTTTGGCTCTTCCTGTTTGCATTTGACCAAATTGTGATGACGAAAGTTTTGAATTTATATTCATCATCGGATATACCGGGAATCCTACCCCAAAATTCAACCCAATCGAAATTGGTTATTCCACGTATCTTGAAGAACTAAACATTCTATGAAAGCGGGTAATAGTTTGATATGTCGCTACAATTCGAAATTCGAAATATTCGCCAATCAGGACACGAAAGAGAGGCTTTTCCTCGGAGTTGAGGCGGGCCAGTCAATTTTACTTTATGTTTTGTGAGCTTGTTCGCACCCTTTCCATATCGTTGACCTATATTATATAGGCTATATATTTACAAAAAGCTAGTTTCGTTTGCTATTACGCTTCCCAAACCGAAACTTATAATAAGCTTACAAAGTGCTGCTTACAAAGTGGTTCTTAACGGGTCAAAACTTTCGACTCGAAAGACTGTCTAAATGTCTTCAAAAGTATGAAAAAGTATAAAACTGCGGTAACATAAACAAATTACGATGGATAGGTACAATTCAGTGGAATTTTCAATATCTAGAATGAATTTTCAATATCTAGAATCATCGATGGTGGATTGCGTTTTCGAAAGCTTGATTTTAATATAAGTTATGTATTAATATGTGCCAACAAAATCGTCAGATGCCTTCTACATAATTGATTTTAGAAGCCAAAAGAAGAATTCTAGTGATGAATTCTTACACAAGACTTGATTTAATAAAGCTTTGTTCGCCTATTATTTCCGAAAATCACTTTCGTAAAAAAAACGATTTTCGAAAAAAGAGCATGGAAGAGCACATTTGCCAACAGAAAATGATGGCAATGGGAATTTTCTTTTTCATTGGAGGTATCATTTCGCATTTTTTACTGCAAACCATATTTTATAATTTTCAGCGCTATTTTTTATTCAAACGCTTCATATCTACAATTTTATTTGACGAATTTCCAACTGAATGCCACCAATATTATCCGCCGTCACCAACATCAACAGAAATTTCATTTATCAAACCTTCTGATCTCGTTGAGTGTAAACCTCACAACTTTCTACTTCATGTTGTGAATCCGTGACGGAGATCAGAGTGTCAGACTGGTATTTTATTTAAATTATTTTGTTGAAAAATATATAATTTACATTTTCGATTTTGGGCATGATAAAGTTATTCAAAATTACATGTTGACGTTTCGCTAGTTTATATCTATTTTATCCATCACGATGATGAAATCGACAGATATTTATGGTTTTATACGAATTACGAGTTGAGTAAATGGTGATGAAATTTCGCAATTATTATCATACCTTTAACCGGAAGCAAATACCAGACAAACCGGAAGTGAGGATAAACTGGTTGAATCATGGTTGCAAAAATCTGATATTTTATGATTTTCCGGTTCATTATCATGATAATCAAAGTTATAATTACCCGAAGTCACGGTCAAGATTGGTTCGAGAATTATTCAAGATTTTTTAAAAGTCACTGCTAAGGTTATTTTTTGTGAAATTTTATCCGCTGCGTGAACAATCCTTCTTCTTTACTCAAAAATAAACTACTTACTCCACGACAGATTTTACCGTACTTTAACATTTTAAAGTCACACAGTGGGGGACAGTGGGACAGCGGGTCAGCGCCGTTAATTTGCATGATTCAGCATGAATTATAATCTGTGCTGAAATCACGTGAAGTTGACATTGCTTGCTAAGCTGGTAGCCATCTTTCGATTAAACAAAACGTAGCACCGCGATGCCCTGGTAGATTTTCCAGCTTCACAAATAAACTCGGACGGGGTCTTTGTTGTAGTGTATATTCTTTTTCATTTAAGCCCGCTCCTGACATGTCCAGCTGAGTGTCCTCCGATAGTCCGTGATGGATAGGAAATGATGGACAGTCCAAAGATCAGCTTCAGTTTGGTATAAATCTAGTTTAACTAGGTTAAGTCATATTACTGTAAAAATCTAGGAAAGATCAACGCAAGCAATGATATGCGTTGCCAATACAGTGTAAACCATGCGCTAATCTAACTGAAACCTTTAAACAAAATAAGCACTTATTGTAATAGAAGTGATTAGCGAACGTGTTTGACAGTTCATTAGAATCAGCAAATTTTACATTGATGCATCACAACACCTTACAGTCACTCTCCAGAATTACAGTTTGCAATTTAATGAGTCACCATTGATGAGTCATCAAAAATTGTAACAAGTTGGTGTGCACGTGCTTGCGCGCGACAGAATCAAAAGTATTTATGATGCATCGAATGTGATATAAATCAAACTGTCTTCGGCCAAAGTGACGAAACAAGTCACTTTATTTTTTCACGTTTTTATAATTGCTTTTATATGCTGGCGAAATGATGATGTCATAGAAATTTTCAAATTTTTCGAAACTCTCGAATCATCAAATTTTCACGTTCTGGAACAATTTTGATACGAGTTAGAATTATCTTATGCTGTACCCACTATAGAAGTAGTTCAAATGAAGACCAAAGTAGATTCAAGAAGATATCCAATTAAGACATCTTGGAAGCCTCAGCCCACAATCAGCTGCTTGCTGTTGTCGGTTGAACAAAACTTGAATTTATTTACTGTTCACGACACTTAAATAAACTTATATTTTCGTTACATAGCAGATGAAAATCTTATTTACATTGAATGTATTGAAGTAACGAGATAATTACATAGCTTACATATTTAAACAAAGCTTAACATCATTTGGTTTGAATACTATTAATAGAACACTCGTTTATATAGTACTTCTAAGTATTTTATAAAATTTTCGTGAAATTAAGACTGATAAAAATAACGTTATTCAACATAGTGGTGAATAAAAATGATGATCTAGCGAAAAATCTAATCAGGATGCATCTTAGGATGATTATTTGAACCAAGTTCGGTCTATTCTGGTTAAGTCCGGTTTAATCTGGTTCAGTCTAAGAACCCAAACCCAAATCCCGGCCCTCGAATTCAATAAAATGATCGATCCAACTCGAGTTCGGATAAAAACCAGTCTTACAGTAGCTAGAATATCAAGATGTTCAGTATCTCCGAACGTCGTGAACTGATTAAGTTTTTGAAGGTCATTCCCGAGTGGTCTGCTTGGTTTAAAAATTTTTATCCACTTGGCAAAGACCACTCATCCGAGAATTGATTCAGGAATTTTTCCCGAGTTCTAGAATATTTTGAAACGTTGGAATTTTACCTCGAAAACAGCAATATCTACAATAGATCTTTATTAACCCAGATCTTGTTAGATTTTTATCTTTTCGCGCGCTCGGCATGCTATCGACTCGCATTAGATATTCATATTTAATATTCAAATCTAGAAAACAAATTGGTTTTCTTGATAAGTTAAATGAAATGATCAAATGAGAAAATTCTAAAATCTAGGATTATGGCACCACCTGAGACTTGAATCGTTCAGTAATTCAGCAGTATAATACTGTCGGTATTTCCGGACTATTCCTGTATATCGAACTGATTTGACTTTCCATCCCTTCTAAACTAACATTATAAGATTATGAAATTGAAAGTGGATTGATGGGAGCAGAGGATCTTATGATCAAGTGTAAACATTAATAAAGTACCAGGGGCTAACCGAGACTAACCACGGTTAACCAGACCATGATGAGACCACTAACTCGCCAAATGTCAAAAATTTCATAAAATTTCAAAAAACTGTCGTTCAACTTATGAGAAAATCATGCAAGATTTTAGATAGGTTTTGATTTCACGAGATGGCGACCAGAAAACGTGTTCGATTGAGTGAAAAGGGTTAAGATAAACGACGGATGAAATCACCTGAATCAAGAATCGCGTCAGATTCACGATCAGGCACTGTCAAATAACAAAATTCGCGCTAAAATAAACAAATATGGACAGTATGATGATCAAAGACAAAGGTCCAGCTGCTTGCGAGACCAGTTCGACCATCCAATACCACGTGATTCTAGATGAAAACCTTTGGTAGGTTTTGGTAAAGACTTTAGTTAAGCGAGATAAGATAAAGCGATTTAGAATATATTCACCCCAATAATTCATGGAGCTTCATTCTCAGTGATAATTTATCACTCAGCATATGATATAAACTAGTCGTTAAAAATCGTTGAGTTTTGGTTGACCTTACCTGCTTCTGGAAAGATTCTCGTCCAAAACCTGGACCTTGATAGGGAACCATCTACTGCGGACGGTCCAACATAGACCCTTTCATTAACTTTGGCCGGTGAGTCAGGTCCATCTGGACCGAGATGACTGGTCTTAATACCCGATACAATCTGTTTCTCTAGACCCTTTTCTCAAATCCTAGTCGTCAAACTAAAACATAAAAGAACATTACATCATAACTACCATCCTAAGCATAAAATTAAGATAATATGATTTGTTAGTAAATATTATGGTGCTTTTGTGCGGAAACTGATTTTCCGTATATCTTATAATTTTTCAATTAAATCCGTAACCGGCTCATAATCCCATACGATGGCTGCATGATAACTCCCCCCTTCATGCCGGTAAAATTATTATGCCGGTTGAAGAGCTTTATCCAGCTGCTTTGGATTCTTTCGAAAATTGCGGCATCGAAATTGGGCTAAATTTGATAATTCCAATTTCGGGAGCGCGAAATTTCGAACTCGAAATAATTGAAACAATAAATCAATTTGTTTAAGCTTCACCACGTAAACAGCGGACGATGATCCATCCGGACGAGTGAATCTGAGGAAACAATATTTAGGGTTGGTACGGATAACCCAAAAACAGAAATTATATTAACCCTCATTGGTGACGTGAACACCCGAGAACATGAGTCCAAGGGTTAAATATTTGATTTTTATATTTTTTAAAATTTGATTTTCCAATTTGAAAATTTATTTCGCAGAATCAGGGTCGCAGAATCAGGGACGTTGACTGTATTTTGATTAATAAAAGATTTAGTTTCGTGGCAAGTGAGCTAGTTATTAGTTGGTGACAGGGATGAAGAAATACACTCTAGAATATCTATAGACCACTTGGAAAAGGACTCTTTGGTTGAGTTTCAATTTCAAGCGGCCAGATTCATCAAAAAATGTTCCTTAGTCACAAATACGGAATTTTAAATTGCGAAAATAATTTCGAAAATAAAAATTTCGAAAATTTTCATGGGTTCTGATGGGATTCAGACAAAATGTTTGAGAATCAATCATTATCACTCGTGACCGTGGTAAGTATAGTTATTACAGATGGCCATCTTTGTAAATTTTGCACCTTTTACAATTTAGATGAGGTAAAAATCTACGTTTTAATCACATTCTGGAACGATGTGAACTTCCTACCATCGAACGTAACGACCAGTGTTTGACGAACGTTCGGAATGTTCGGCATTTTTGCATTTCAGGAACGTTCGACATTCAGAAATATATCTTTTATGAGATTTTTTGTTGTTTATAAACTTGAAACATTTTCAATACATAGCTCATAATTCAGCTTGGGCCGAATTCAGCTAAGTTTTGGCCAAAAATGGGTTTGGTCCTGGATTTTTGATTAACTAAAATGACTTTACTAAAATTACTTTTTTCCCAGCCTGCAAATTTTAGTTCGTAACAGCTCATATAAATGACGTCATACCATCGACGGAGCACGGTTTACCATGAACAACCACGATGGACCATTGTTGAATTGAATGAGTCATATCTACCACGGTATTTAACTAGAATGAGCCACAGATGGACTCTCCAGATTGATAGTTTGGTTCTTTCTGGATTGAAAATCATTTTTTTCGAAGTGGCAAGTGATAAAGTCCCTCAAGAAAACATACAATGACACTTTGTCTTTTACCAAACCAACTGAGTCTCAGCTGAACACCATAATAATTCACAAAATCAAGTGGTTTAATAATAACATTTGCCCAAGTGGCTCCTTAATAATTCAATTCAAGCAATGAAAAATTTAACCAGACCAATTTCTCAAAATACTGATCCAACCTGTGACAAAATGTGTCATAAAAGTGTCACAAAGTGTCGTAAATGTTACACCACCATTTGAATTTATATGACCATTTGGTCCTCCTCGTCATATTCTTGAAATTGAACTGGGTTACTTTATTTCAGAAATCATCATATTTAAAGTGAATTCCGTGTAAAAGTTTACCGTCAAATTTAGGTATACGATTCATATAAATTATACGAATCATAATTGAAAGGAATCAAGCCCTGATTATCACGGTCGCTTGTCCAGAGATCTACGGACAAAAACCGATCTATCCCAGAGACAGTTTGAGTCTTTTTCGAGTTATTATTCTAGGGTGATGAAAGGATTGAAGTTTTTCTTCTGGGTCACCTACTAGAATATCTGATTATGATAAACTTGGTTCTAAATACAAGAATAATCATCTGAAATAAAATATTTGGATTTGGTCTTTTCTGGAAAACTTTGTGGTTTTTATAGCAAAGAAAAAGGTCCCCCAAATGGGACACTCATCCAATAATGGGACGTTTCAGAACCATGGGACTCACGTTCGCTTCCAGGTCACACGAACCGAAC
>JACLAC010010928.1_pt1 | contig 16471 bp, 13 predicted proteins | sample 8027881 | NCBI WGS metagenome assembly JACLAC01 (sample SAMN15725517, study PRJNA655200) | protist metagenome | isolation source: fluorescence activated cell sorting (FACS) single amplified genomes of... | place: Spain: Blaines Bay Microbial Observatory, Mediterranean Sea | collected 2016-01-19
TCTTTCACTTTACCTCATTCGGCTCGCCAGCCGACAGGATTTGGTCTTCGCATAATTCGGATCGCGCACACATGGAGATCAGGTACCCAAGCTCATGGCAACCATTATGGAACGGTCACCGAACGCCGTTCGGGTCGACCACTCTTCCATCATGCTAAAGCGATTGATAAAAAGGTGCGAACAGATGGGGCGATTCTCAATGCGGGAGTTGGCCGGAGCCTCTCGTCAACGATACCCAGAAACAGCCGCCCGGCGTCCGGCCGCGCCCAGGGCAAGCCCATCTTGTCGGGGCATCGCCCGCGGCAGTGCGAGGCAACAGGTTACGCGTATTCACATTTCCTGAATAAATTCGATGTGTGCATGTGAGAAAGCAACCGGCCAATGCCGTTCGAATCGTTGCCAAAAACCCTCAGGTTCGTGTTAATGATATCTTCTTGCGTATCGTCTAATACGAATTTGTAAGGCCGCTGATGGGTTCTGAGCTTCTTAAAGTCGCTGAAATTCTGCGCCTCGTTCAATTTAATGAAATCATACGCATATTCCGTAACCGGTATTTCTTTGTGGTTGTCGAACACGTTTTTGATCCGATTCAGATCCCAATCCATGGCCGACGAGATGAATTCAACCTCCTCGGCCTTTTCCGGCCCCATTATATTATTGATCGCTTTGAGCGAGACATCGTGCAATAACGCCAAATGCAGGCTCAATGCCCGGGCTTTATAGGTCTGCAGTAGATTGAATCCCGCCTTGCCCTCTTGATACAGTTCGACCGTGCCACCCTCTTTTACATACTGTTTCAGTTCGTCTTTGCTCTCCCATAATTCATTGCGGGTCCGGTCGTCAAATTCGTTGAAAAAATCCTTGAGGCTGGATGCATCAATCAGCTCATAAACTTCATACAGCCATTTGTAAACCGATATACCCATCGACTTGAGGATCTTGATCGACATATCGAAAACGACATCATTATAAAAAACGCTCAATACCAGATGGAACCGCCTGCACTTTACGTAATCCTCGAATGACAGGGTATTGGTCGACACGCATATCTCTTCGATATCGGCGATTCTCACTTCGCGGTCGCCCATTTCGTACTTTCCAAAGGCTCGGGGCAGCACCCTGAACCTCGATTGCATTTGATATTTCTTTCTAGTCTCTACCGAATTCAACTCGCTCCCGTGCAGCAACATGAGCTGATAAGGTATCACTTTATTGAACCCAGCCGTCACGATATATTGGATAGTATCGAAATGGGATTCCAACGTCTCCCCGGGCAACCCCAAGATTATCTCGCAATATGAATTGGCATCGACGGCCTTGGCATCTTGGGCGAGATCCATAAGGTCATTTGCCGATATGTTTTTTCTTTTGATATTCTCCAATACTTCCTCGGTCAAAGTCTGCACCGATCCCGACAATACGATCTTGCCCTGGAGAATAGAAGCGACTTCAATAACCCTTTCCTTCTTGTTCTTGCCGGTCGACCCATTGATATGGTCAGGCCACTCGTACTTTTTCATCGTCCCGGCAAGCGCATTTGCCACCAGTATGTCTTCAGTGTACATACCGAAATTCGAATCGGCTATTTGCAAGTCGTTGCGTCCACCGTTTTTTCTGGCTTCGTGCATTTTTCGACCCATATAATTGATTTCATCTTCTAGCCGTTGATCTATGTATTTGCTGACTTTCGTATAGTATTTCGTGCCCTCGACGCAAAAAGTGCATTGAAAAGGACAGCCTCGCTTCGTTTGCAGCAACGGTATCAGCCTGCCATCAAAGAATTCATCCAGTTTCCCGGTAGTATAGGGTGAAGGGATTTCATCCAAATTCTTGATTCTCGGCGCGTATTCCCCCGCGTCTTTCAACTCCCCGTCACTGCCAATAAAATTGACCGATGGCATTACTTCGGCTTTAACGAGTGACTTATCCATATTGTAGCCAATGACCGATTTTAACAGGTTACAAAAGGCAACTTCACCTTCGTGCAATACGTAGAAGTCGATCAACTCCTGTTGCTGCAGGAACTTGGACTTGCCGATTTCGTCGAGCGGATAATTGGGGCCGCCGGCGATTATAATCGCTTCCGGATTTAAATCTTTTATAATACTGGCGACTTCATACGAAAGTTCGAAATTCCAAACGTAATTCGCGAAACAGAATATGTCCGGAGCTCCATAAACCCTTATGGCTTCATGTACTTTTTCTGGATATCTGAACAGTTTGATCTCTTTTTCGAAATCGATGTGCTTCTCCGCGTACGTCGCAATAGACCCTATAGCCATAGGAATCGTATCGGCTCCTATTGACTGGGTATCTTGGCCGGTATAGGTCAGATCGCACAGCCATATATCTATCGCCGTCGTCGGTTTCTGGTCATTGATCAGATTATCCACTTTCGTACTCCCGAGTAAATTACCCCGTCGACATGGGATTGTAGAAACGCCGGGCTGTAAAACATAAGCCCACCAAGCCAACGGATATCCTTCCAGGTAACTCCCTCATAAGGAAGCCACGTCCTCCAGGTTCTTATCCACATACGCAATATTGGAGATGCGCGATTCCCCATAATTGCGGTTGCCGATATTGGTCCATACCAACGCGTCGGGGAGGTCGATCAGATGGTCGCACCCTTTGCAGTACTCGAACTCGTCGAAAGCTTTGCGGGTATGCGCGTCGCGCAGGCTCAACATCTGCTCGCTATTGAAGGCTTCCAGCAACGGCATATCCTCCACGTGCCCCATCACGGCTTTGGAGTCCTGCCCCAACACATAGGGACAGGGCACGACCGCACCTTGCTTTGCGCCCAAACCGCCGGCCCTGACCTCGACCACGTTCCCCATCGGTCGGCCGCAACTCCTGATTTTACGATCCTTGAACAACTCGTACCTCGGCACGCCTTCGTTGTCGTATGTGCCAGCCCAGTTGTATTTCAGCCAAATCTCCGCTTTGTTGTTGCCGAGATATTCCACCCAGTTCTCGATATACTTGCCCTTCTGGTATTCGAGCTGGTCATATTCGTGGATAATGTGGTTGGTCTGCAATTCGGACTGGTAGTCGTTGTCCTCGAGGATCTGAAAACATTCCTTAAGATGGTCCCTGACCCGGTAGAAGGTATCGACGGACATCCACTTATGGTAGCTTTCCCGATCATAACCGTGGCAGGACACCTTGAATACCGTCATCCCAGCCTGGCAAAGTTTCTCGAATCGTTGCGGATTCAGCAGCTGCCCGTTGGTGTACATTAGGGTCTTGACGTTCCGCTCGGTCAGATACTTCACGGCCTCAGCTAAATGCCGGTACATCATCGGCTCTCCACCGCCACCGAAATTCACATACTCAAGCCCCGAGGGAATGGCTTCATCGACGATTTTGTAGAACAGATCCAAAGGCATCTTTTTTAGAAAATCAGCCTCCCGCCCCTCGCCGATCGAATGGGGACACATCGTGCATTTGAGATTGCACGATCCAACGACCTCGAGATTGATCTGTTTGATCTCGTTGATGCGCAGACGTTCATTAGACATAAATCAGTCTCTCCATTTATAGATCGGAGGCCCGATCGACAAGGTCAATAGTTTTTCTTCGAATCTTCATATGGTTAGGTCTATATTCAATCAGGGATGTTTCGGAGTGGGTAAGGAAGGGGCACCTATAACATATTGGGGTTTTTGGGATCCCCATGGTGGCCAGCGGGGGCGACGGCCTCATTTTCGTCGGCATCCGGGGCTTCGTTGACACGCATGCCCGAAAGGCCTGTTTCACTGAGGTCGTGGGCGACCGGCTTCTTGCCCTTCTTCCCGGCCAAACGCGTCATGATCAACTTGCACACGCGCATGAGCATAAGCAATCCGCCCACTATTCCGTGTTTACCCAGCACGCTCTTCCAACGCCAAGGACGCGAATAGATGCGTACAAAGCCCTCGTTCTGCAGGTCAATGAGATCCTGGGGGGTCAACTCGTTGACTTGGGTAACAGCCGAACCGTAGCGCCGGTATTCCGAAAAATCGTTGGAGAGCAATTTGATGCCGTTATTGCCATTTTTGGCCATCTCATGCAATTCGGTGCCCGGGTAGGGTACGGTGATCGCGAAGTTGGCCTGCTGGATATCGCGCGATTCTTCCAGGAATTTCAGCGTTTTGTCAACCGTCTCCCGGCTCTCGCCGGGCAGGCCGATCATCACCGAATTCAACGCCTCTACGTTGTGTTTGTTGAGGACTTGGTTGGCTCTAATGTAATGTTCGACCGGAACTTTCTTCTTCATCGTCTTGCGCATTTCACTATCCACGGTCTCCAACCCGAAGGACAGTCTGACTAACCCACTCTTAGACAGTCGCCCGATTATTTCTTCAGTGACGAGATTGGCCCGCGTGCTGCCCTCGAAAGTGATGTCCAGGCCCTCTTCGTCGATCAGATCGCAGATCTCCGTGATATGCTTGGGCCATAGCGTCATAACATCGTCTACTATATAGAAATGACGCACATCGTAGGCCTCGACGACGGACTTGATTTCGTTTACTACCGACCGCGGGGAGCGCTTGATAACCCGCGTCGTCTTCAAAGCCTCAGAGGCACAGAATATGCACTTCCACGGACAACCCCGCATGGTCTGGATGGAAGTCATATTCAATCGCCCATTCAATGTCCCCAGCTTGTACTTTTCCATCGGCAACAAATGTCGTGCGGGGAATGGGAAGCGATCGAGCGGGTACTCCTCCCCCGGCTGCTGCCCGTCGAAGGGGTCACCTTCGCCGGTCGCCACCAATTTGCCGTTCTCCTGATAGATAATCCCCTTGACTTCGGACAGATCCCCACCGCGCTCGTATTGCTCAATCATCTGCGGGAACGACGCTTCGGCCTCCCCGACGAAGAGGAAGTCAAACGCCTCTGGGTCGAAGACCTGCTCTTTCATGATCGTGATATGGGGACCGCCGATTGCGATGGGAATCCGCGGGTTAATCCGCTTTATCTCCTTGGCGAGATCCCGGTTTATATGGAAGAACGGGCTGAAGGCCGTCAAGCCGATCAAGTCGGGTTTGAGGTCAATCGCGGTCTTCACCATTTGATCCATGGGCATTCCGTCGACCTCTCCGTCGACGATAACCACCTCGTGGCCGTGCTGTTCCAGGATGGCCGCGAGCAAAGCTAGGTTCAGGGGAGGCCAGCGCGAGTTCCGCCTAGCGAAATGGCCTATCCACCCATAGGCGCCGGTCCACGTGGGATATAGAAGTGCAACTTTCATTTTTTTACCTCGAATAGTAATCTTGACAAGCCGGTGTACGTGGTCTTCGGATTATATGACTTCTATTTTGCAGCGTCTTGCACTATCTGCCGGAAAGTCTCGCAGACATAGGCGATCCCATCCTCGTCCAAGTTGTTTCCGTTTGGCAGGCATACGCCGTAGGGCGATAGGCGATAGGTCACCGGATTATCACTCTCGATATTCCTATCGGCCACGTATTCGGCGAAGGGGGGCATGGCACTGACCGGATAGAACAGGGGCCTCATATCTATTTTGAAATCGGCGAAGCGGCGACCTAATTCCTCTTTGTCCAGACCCAACTCGCGATCGACGATCGCCACCGATATCCAGTAGGTCGGATTAACCCTTTCCCTGGACTGGCTCAACTGTATGCCCTCTATGGCGCCGAGTCCCTTCTCGTATTCAGCGAAAAGCCATCTCTTATTAGTAACCAAGTCGTCTATTCTACGCAACTGCGCCAGCGCCAGCGCCGCTTGGATATTGGTCCAGTTGTAATTATAGCCAAGGACCTGAGACCAATAGTATTTACCCGTTACGCCTTTATCGATTCCGTGATGGGAGTAAAGCTTGGCTTTGGCGAAGAGTTCCGGGTCATCAGTGCAGAAGGCACCTCCCTGTCCGGACATGATCAGTTTCGTCGCATTGAAACTGAATAGACTGACCTCGCCAAAGGTGCCGGCGTTTCTCTTTTCATAGGTGGCCCCCAAGCCTTCAGCCGCGTCTTCGATTACCCTCAGATTATGTTTTGCGCAAATCTCCAGTATATCATTCCACTCCGGCATATTTCCCAGTAAATCTACGACTACAACGGCTTTGGTACGCGGGGTAATATTCTTTTCGAGCGATTCAGGACATAGGCACCAATTCACGGGATCGACGTCTGCGAACACGGGTATGGCCCCGGTATAGACGATTGGGGCGACCGACGCCACCCAGGTCAGGTCGGGCACAATCACCTCGTCACCGGGACCAATGTCAAGGGCCAACATCGCCAGATGGATGGCATCCGTGCAATGTGCGGTAGGCAGACAGTAATCAACGCCGACATATTCCTTAAATTCGTCGACGAATTGGTCTATATACCAGCTCATTTTTTCCTGCCACCCATCGCGGATAGCCTCACTCACCAGATCGATTTCGGCCTGGGTGATAGAAGGGCCTGCTGAAGTAATTTCTCTCATTCTTCCTCAGCGTATTCTAGTTCAATGCGCACGTTGATTTTACGGCCCTCGTGCAAAAAATAGGCCGCCGGATGAGGCGAGAAAGTCCGTGCCCTAAGCAGGTTGATCAACTCCATTGGATCGTATTTCCGGTTTAGGTCGATCTCGTCCAATTTGCGAAAGTCTTTTGACCAGTGGAAAGTGCCCTGATCCGAATTCTGTTGCACGGCGCTTATCCGACCCGCCTTGATATCCAGCCACGCCTCCTTGAAAAGGTCGACAAATGCAAGCAGTAGTTTGTTGTAGAGCGTCTTGGCCGTATCTACGATATCGACTACAACTTCCCGCTGTGCGACGATCGATCCTGAATCGATACCTTCGTCGATATAGTGAAGCGTTACGCCTGCGGGGGTTCCTTCGACGATAGGCCATACATTCGGATTCTTGCCCCGATTGAACGGCAGATAAGAACAATGAAAGTTGATGCAACCGTCTGGGGGAATGCGGAAGAATCCCGGTGGCAGGATGTAGTTCCAGAATATGGAGAAGACGATATCGGGCTGCAGTGCCCCGACCTCGGACAATACCTCGTCCGGTATGGTCTTGCCACTTTGCCATATCCGCGTGGAGGCGAGCCCCGAGGCCTGAATGATCTCCTGGGTATAGTGCTGCTTCGCGGGCGGATGCACCATGAGGCCGACGATATCTTCGCCCAAGCCCCGTAAATACCTTGTCACTTCCCAACCGACCCATCCGTCGGCCAGCAGCAATATCCTCATACCCGGATCAACTCGTCGTTCAACCGACCTGATGTGTATAGATGTTCGATTTGCTGTAACCGATAAAACTCACGCCTCTTGAAGCCGCCCTCATCCAGCCTATGGTGCTGCAATTCTTCCAGGAGCCTTTCAATGCCCGCTTCGACGGTCCATCGACACTCAAAACCAGGTAAGGTCTCGCGGATCTTATCGAACGAAACCTGATACGTCCTCTTATCCACGCCGTCCTGTATTTTGCGGTCTCGTACCAAGTCCTCCTTGTCAGCGTCGGCCTGTGCGGTTAAGAAATGGAGCTCTGATCCGGGCACGCACTGCTGTATATGCCGGGCGACGTCGATGATTTTCCAGTTGTTATCTTCGCGCCCTACGTTGAGGACCATCAACTCGCCGGCGTGATAATCCCACTCTATAGCGCAGGCAAACGCCTCGCACACGTCGTCTATATGCAAATGCGGACGCCAAGCCTGGCCGTCGGAATTGAGCACCACCTGTTTTTCGACTATGGCCATCCCGCAGAGCATGTTGATTACCACGTCGAAACGAATTCTCGGTGAGGCGCCGAAAACGGTTGCCAAGCGCAGGGCGATCGGCGAGAAGCTGGCATCGGCCAAGTCAGCCAGGTCCTCTTCGACCTGCAGCTTATTCAGCGAATACGGGGTCTGCGGGTTTGCTGGGGATGCTTCGCTTAACAGGCCGTTACCGGCGCCGTAGATCGAGCAACTGGAGGGAAATATATAGCGTATACCAAGTTCTTTGCACCACTCGGCAAGTTGTCGGGCGTAATGGCGGGTCGGATCGTATATCCTGTCCGCGGCGAGCTGACCAAACGGATCGTTGGAGATCCCCGCCAACTGGACGAGCACATGGTAGCCTTCGAGGTCGCTTTGGGTTAGCTCTCGGACGTCCTTGTCGATCGTCGGGACCGCATTCGGTTCGTAGAATTTGCCCTCGCTGAAGAAACCGCTATCGATGACGGTGCACGAGTATTCCTTATCCTGCAAATAGTCTGTGAGGCGACTGCCGAGATACCCCAGAGCCCCTGTGAGCAATATCTTCTTTGTGCCCTTGCTATTGGTCATAATAGGTTATTCTCGTACCGTTAGTATCAAAGCCAAAGTCAACCTGCTGTAAATCCGCAAGCGCCTCTATCACGCTCGGCTGGTTTTCCTCTTCTACATAAAACATGAGGAATCCGCCGCCACCGGCGCCTAGCAATTTCCCGCCAAGAGCACCAGCGTCCATCGCCTTCTGGTAATACCCGTCTATCGCCTCGGACGAAATATCCTGGGTTATACTTTTCTTTAGCATCCAATTCTCGTGAAACAGCTTGCCGCAAGTTGGCAGGTCACACTTGGCGAGCGCATTGCCCATTTCGGGCACTAGACTCCGCATTTTCCTCAAGACGTCGAGTTTGTTTTTCGTTGCGGCGGTCTGCGATTTCAGGATCTCGCTGGCATCGCGTTTCTGCCGGGTATAAAACAGCAACAGCTTGCCAGCCAGTTGCTCCCGTACGTCCTTGCTGATTAGAATGGGCTCAACACAGACTTCTTCGTCGGAATAGAACGAAATCACATTCAAGTTTCCGTTGGCCGCCGCGTAGTGATCCTGCTTGCCCATATTGCGTTTCAAGATATCTATCTCAATATTACCAGCCTGTCGAGCGAGATCGTCCTTGGACACCATCTCTCTCTTTAAGGCGTACAGTGCATGCAACAACCCCACGGCGAAGGAGCTTGATGAACCCAAACCGCTATTAGCCGGAATATCGGCGAAGGTCGTCACCTCGCAGGGAAAATCGATATCGAGCATTTTCAGCGCTTCACGGACTATCGGATGCTCGATTTCGTCGATGCTATTCTTGAGCTCCACCCTACTCCAGTTGATTCGATATTTTATTTCGGCTATCTCGCTTTGCCTCTTGACTGCAACATATATGTATTTGTCGATCGCCGTGCTCAAAACCTGCCCGTATTCCTGAGAATAAAAGACACGTAGATCCGTTCCCCCCCCGACAAAACTTACGCGGAACGGGGTTCTTGATATAATCAATGTACCTCTTTTCTACCCAGGGATTCAATATAGCGCTGGCACACCGGAGTCAGATTAGCATCCGGCTCCCAGTTAAAAGCCCGCGCCGTCTTTTCGATGCAGGCCCAGAAGTTGACAGTCTCTTCCGCCGAGCCCCGCTGCAGGATTTCGTCCGCGTATCCCGCCCTGTTGGGAACCAGGCCTTCGACGATCTTGCACATATCGTATACGCTGGTCGCGGCACCGCTGCCGAGGTTGTAGATTCCGGACTCAGCCGGACGTTCTATCGCCGCAGCCATCACCGAGGCGACGTCTTCCACCCCGATGAAATCGTTTTTGTTCAGGGGCGAACGGATATCAGGCATTTCCCCGGCCAGAAACGCATCAACCAAGGTCGGCACCAGCGAACCCGCCCGCTGACCTGGACCGAAAACGTAAAATACCCTGAACCACGCCAAATCAATGCCCCGGGCCTCGCATTTCAAATACAGGTACTGGTATAGGGCGTGCTTGGCCCAGGCAATAAAGGAAGTCGCCCCCCCAGGGTCCGTCTCGCTGCACTTACCTTTTGCCTTGCCGTATTCAAGACAACTCCCAGCGGCGATGACCCTCCCACACGTCGTCTCTTCAATTATATAGTCGAACAACTGCAGCGAGTTGTAGAGATTGGTTTTGGATACGGCTTCCGAGTAGTCGGGAATGCCTTGCCACGCCAGATGGATGACCACCTCGGGGGCAAACTCGCGTATCACCTGCTGCAAACTCGCCATATCGGCCAGGTCACCGGCTATCCAGCGCCCTCCCCCGGTAAAATCTCCATCCAGACTCTGGCCGCCGGTCAGGGCGAGAATCTCGTGGCCACGCGCGTGAGCCGCCCTTAGGACGTGCCGACCAACAAAACCACTAGCGCCTGTAATTAGAACTTTCACCGCGACCTATAAATCTCTCGGATTAACCAAGGGGATCTGCGCGTCTTTTTCGGATATCACCGCAGGCTCAGCCGGCCAATCAAATCCGAAATGGGGATCGTTGTAACGAATGCCCCCCTCGGCGCCCGGCGCGTAGAATTCAGAATGGTAATACAGTATCCAAGTACCCTCTTCCAGAGTCATATAGGCGTTGGCGCAGCCGATCGGGACGTGCAGGCTCAAGCGGTTGGATTCCGTCAGTTCAAACGCCTGCCACTGTAGGTAGGTCTCCGAGTCCGCACGCATATCAACGACGATATTGTGGATGGCCCCTTTGACACATGACAGGAGTTTGTTTTCGCCGTGCGGTGGGAATTGGTAGTGAAAACCCCTCAGGGTGCGGCTCTCGTGGTTTTCGGACACGTTGCATTGTTTCACGTCCTGTAGCAATCCGAATTCGGCGAATTCGTTCCGACAATAGTTCCGGCGCAACTGCCCCCTGTTGTCGGCAAATGGTTCCGGCTCGACCAGGTAAACCCCGACCAGATTCTGCTCGTGGAAAATCACACCGGGACCGCATGAAAATAGGGTTCATTGGGGAAAGGCAACAGGAACTCGCCCCCATACCCCCTGGCCCCGACTTCTCGGACGATCTCGTCCCTAAAATTCCACGCCAACACGAAAATTAGGTCGGGGTCCATAGCCATCCCTTCGTCGAAGGCGACGATAGGGATGGAAGACCCTGGGGCGTACTTGCCCTGCTTCATCGGATTGTTGTCGATAATGGCCCCGACATCACCCGGGCCAAGGCCGCAATAGTTCAAATACGTTTGGCTACGGGCGGAAGACCCGAATCCGACTACTTTTTTATCGTCGTATGCCGCCATCATGTCAAGGGTCTTGGACTTGTGTTCCCGGCATCTGGCGGCGAACCGGTGCCAAGAGTCCGTCTCGTTTACCCCGTTCTCGCTTTCCACTGCTATCCCAGCCTCCAAACCCCCGCTCACAGGATGATCGGCTTTGGCAAAGTAGATCACATGCGATCCGCCGCTAATCGGACTCTGGTCCAAGTGAAAGGGCGTCAGACCGAATCGCTGCAACAAATAGCTCATCGAGCGGATGGAGAAATAGCACAGGTGTTCGTGGTATATCGAGTCGTAATGCAACTGGTCGAGGATCTTGGCCGCATCGTGAAACTCGATAATGCCGATGCCGTCATCGCGCAGCACCGCGGCGATCTCACCGATGACGTTTAAAAGCTCGCTGACGTGAGGGATGACATTCCTGGCTACAACCAGCTTTGCATATCCGTAGTGATTGGTGATGTGGTCCGCGATGCCCTTGTCCCAGAATTCGGCGATGGTCCTGATGCCCCGCTGGTTGGCCATAGCCACGATATTCTCTGCCGGATCCACGCCGAGTACATTGCGGTACCCTTGCTCCACAAAGGGGTGCAAAAAGGTGCCGTCGTTCGACGCGATTTCGACAATGAGATCATCTTCCGCGACCGAAGAAGCGGAGATCGCACGCCGACTGAAGTCCTCGGCGTACTGTCGCGTGGTGGCGGCTGTGCCCGTGACCCATACATACTCGCGAAACAGAATCTCCTTGGGCACGGTCTCGTTCAGTTGCAGCAGCGAGGAATCCGGACAGAAAGAGATGCCGAGCGGGTATTTTTCTTCGACTTCACCGGCGCTCCCCTTGAGCGAATTCGCCAGCGGCTGCGGCCCCAGTTCGAGAAGGGGCACCAGGTTTTCAGATCCTGAAATCCGGCAGTGCCGAATCGTAGAGATTTCCGCGCTCAACTCCATTTTAACTCGTCCGTAAGGCAGTCGGCCTGCATGAGATAGTCAAGCTGTTGCAGCCGGTTGCAAGCCCGTCCCCTGAAGTCGCTTTCCCCGAACCCGACCCGGTCGAAAAAGGTGACTAATTCGGCGCCACCTCGGTCGAGATCCCATTCCGGACGGAAGTAATCCTCGAGCCGTGACAGGATCTTCTTGAAACTCACCCGGTAGGTCCGGGGATCGGTGTGCTCGTTGGTAAAGACCAACTCGGACCCCGGCACGGCGCGCTGCGCCGCCTCCGCAATCTGGCGGACAGTGAAGTTGCCATCCGGAATGCCGACGTTGAACGACTGCCCGGCGACCAGCGCCTCAGGCGCTTCCAGTCCCGCAATAAAGGCTTGGCAGACGTCTTTGACATGCACGACCGGCCTCCGTGGTGTCCCATCGCTTTTTATTTCGATCTTTCCCGTCGTGTACGCGCAGGCGACCAGATTATTGAATACAATATCGCATCGCAATCGGGGGCTGGCGCCGAAGACGGTGGAGGGCCTGAAGCAGATCACGGCGAAATTATCGTCCGACATTTCCCCTATGCCCAATTCAGCCTCCCACTTGGCTTTCGCATAGGCCGTAACCGGTTTCTTTTGACTCTCTTCCTCATCCAATTCTTCATCCGTATCGGATACCCCGTACATGCTCTGAGAAGAGGCGTAAACGAAGCGCTTGACCCCGGCATCCCGACATAGCCGTGCAAGTTGCAGCGTGCCGTGCAGATTGATCTTGTCAGTAATATCTGGAGCCAGTTCGCCCAACGGGTCGTTGGACAGGGCGGCGAGATGGATCACGGCGTCTATGCCCTCTACGTCCTCCGCGCCGACTTCACGTATGTCCTTGGTCACCTGCGGGATGGATTGGTCAAAGGACTCGAGTTCACAATCGCGGAAATAATCGATGTCCAGGCCCGATACGTCATAGGACGCATCACATAGTGTCTTTGTCAGCACTGTACCGATGTATCCCTTATTGCCCGTTACTAATACTTTCATCGCTTTACTCGTAGAGAAATGGGGTCTACCATCAAAGGTCGTTCCGCACGGTATCCAAGAGCGAGCGACATCCAGACACGACCGCCATTTTACAGCCTGCGGCATTTCCCGCTTCTACATCGCGGGGATCGTCGCCGATATAGAGGACCTTAGAGAGGTCGAGACCGTAATCCCTCTGCGCCTGGAACAACATCCCGGGTTTGGGCTTGCGGCACTCACACCCCTCATCCCAACCGTGGGGACAGTGGTATATGGCCTCTATGTCGCCACCTGTTTCCCGTATGCCCTCAGTCATTCTGGCGTGGATCGTCGCCAAATCGTCCTCGGTCATCAATCCGCGCGCGATCCCGGCCTGGTTGGTGATCAGGATGACCTTGTATCCCTTTTCCCTTAAGGCCGCCAACGCCTCCTTCGCGCCTGGCAGCCATTCGAATTCTTCCCACCGCTTGACGTAGTCGGCCTTGGGGGGCTTCCGGTTGATTACGCCATCCCGGTCGAGAAATATTACCTTGGGGGGATTAAAGAACGCCCTCGTCAGCGGCAATCGGCGATGATCCCCGACGCTGTAATAGCGATGGTCCGTCTGGAAGGCAACCAACTGTCGCCTGTCGATCAGTTGCGGATATACGGTCTTTTCGAAAGACACATTTCCATCGGGGATCAACTGCAACACGTCTTTCTTCAGAATGAAGAAGCCAATATCGACGCCCTGGAGACCCGGCGCTTTCCGGGTCTTATCGTAGCCTTCGACAACTCCATCTTCCCCTACCCGTAAATTACTTTTGGTATAGCTGTCTTTATTTGTATATACAGTGACCAGAGCCTGGGCCTGGGCCGAATTAAATTGGGCCAACATCTCATTCAGGCGCAAAGGCCAATAATTGTCGCAGTACAATAGCAAGGATTCGCCATCGATTAACGACTCGGCGCATTTGAGCCGCTGCCCGGTTTCGTCATCGACATCTCCCACTAGGTAGGTAATCTCCATCCCCCACTTGCTGCCGTCGCCGAAATATTGAGTTATTTTTTCCGGCAAATAACCAAGCAAGAGCACGACACGACGAATGCCCTGGCTCTTCAGCAGTTCGATCAGATATTCGAGAAAGGGCTTCCCGTGGAATCGAATCATCGGCTTAGGGTCATGCTCAGTCAGCGGCAGCAATCTCGTGCCGCGCCCCCCCGCGAGAATAACAGCCTGGTTGATGCCGACCCCATCAACCATCTAAGGACGTCTCCATTATCGAGCGGTATACCCCTATGAAATCTTGGTGGTAAGCAGAGGACGGCTTGAGTAGTGCCGGCAAAGATCTATTATCCTTTGTCGACATCTTCGCCGACCTGTAGCTATTCAGGGCTGCAGAGATATAGTTCGCCCCCGGCAGAAAAGCCCTTATCCTGCTCCTGGTGTCTTGCCCCATGTGTTTTACCTTAGATTTGAATACTGGCGTTGACACCTCACAGTCTCTCTGATACTCGTTCCATTTAGCCTCTAAAAACCGAGCGTAAAATGGCCAAAAAACCTCCTTGAAAACCCTGTCCCCTTCCACTTCACTCATCTGATCCGCTCGGACTAGTTCATCTACTGCTCTGTCGTGCAGGAGCGTATAGGCTGCATGCCATTGCGGGTCGGTAAACCAATCGTAGGCGTCGTAGATATGGAAATTTTGCTCGCCATGTACCTGCCGCACCAGATAAAGACAGTCTAGCCTCGCGACTTTCCCCCTTAGAACCATTGTTACGCCGTGGATCCACTCCTCGAATATATAGTTGCTGTGCAGACGCGAAAGGCAGTTCACAGGAGTATAGGCATCAACCTGGTCTCGGGTGCGGTAGAGACTGGCGTTAAGCCGCTGAATATGGCCGCACCACTGCTTCAGCCTGCCCGCTCCTGACTCGGCATCGACGACCGGAAGAGGATAGCTATGACAATGATTTATCGTGCCGAACGCATCCCCGTTATCAACACTGAGGCTCGCTGCGACGCCATGGGCACCGCTATAGGCGCTATTCTCATCCAGGAAGGATACTATTTTTTCGATGGCTCCTGTGCAGATTATATCGTCATCCGACAAGTGGATACAGTATTCGCTCTCCACTTCGTCGACGAGGGTGGCCACCACATGTCCCTGACCTATGCCGGGAAATTCACGGTGCCTGATGCGAAGTTTCTCGCTGGCACAATCGATTAACCCCTTAATCTCTTCCAGGCATTGGCCCGTGCTTGAATCGCCGACGAATATCCAACCACGAAAATCCGTACTGCTGTAATAGTTGAATAGGCGCTCCAGAAATTGTGGCCTGTTCATGGTGGGAATCACAATCGTCACTTTTTCAGTCATCAAACGTGACACTCCTGCCCTTCCCAAAACCCGAGGAAGCAATCGGTGATACTATCTGTGATAGTTTAGTTCTGTGCGGCTTGGGTAGGAGGCCTATTATCAATTGTGCAATCGAGCATTATGTACGCATTTGAACTATTGTTAGACCCTGTGTTCCAGTAGTCTCCAGGCAGCACATTGAATTTTAACGCATTAGAGATTTCGTCGAGAGACCGGCGACCTTTTGGCCCCTTTTCGTTTGAATGAATATCCAGGGTATATGTCCTGCCTCTGAGCATAAGCCTCTCAAACCTTACCCTGATTTCCCCCTTTTCGCGCAGTGGACCGAAATCAACGCCCATCTCGATAGTAGATATCGCTGCGACCTCCACGCCGCTCTCGTCGTTGAAGCGTAAATCCAGGACGAAACTCCGAGGGTCAACAAACCCATTAGTCACATATTTAAAAAGCAGAGTCAATGGTGTCCCAGACATGGGTTCGTCTATGGGACGCTCATCCTCGTCCAGCAATGAAATGTGCGTGAACCTCAACCGGCCGTTGCCCGAACGATTCTTCCTGTCGCTCAAACCGACTTCCTTGCTTTCCTTTTCATTGCCCCGAATATATCGGTTGATCGTCTGAAATGGCTCGGCGTCGTACTCGACCCGGCCCTGGTTTATAAGTATTGCCCTGGAGCATATCCTTTTGATGGAAGTCATATTGTGGCTAACCAAGAGCACCGTCCGCCCTTGTCCTTTGCTCACATCCTGCATTTTACCTATGGCCTTCTTGCGAAACTCCGCATCGCCTACAGCAAGGACTTCGTCCACAACAAGAATATCTGGATCCAGGTGGGCCGCCACCGAAAATCCTAAGCGCACATACATACCAGATGAGTAGCGCTTGACCGGGGTATCGAGAAATCTACCAACCCCTGCAAATTCAACAATTTCTTCTAACTTTGCATCTACCTCGCGGCGATTCATACCATTGATCGCACCGTTCAGATACACATTCTCGCGTCCTGTTAGTTCCGGATGAAATCCCGTTCCGACCTCCAGCAAACTGGCGATCCTACCCTTGATTTTAATTTGTCCTTTGGACGGAGCAGTAACCCGCGAGAGAATTTTCAACAGTGTCGATTTGCCCGCTCCATTGGCACCTATAATACCCAATATCTCACCACTC
>JACLAC010017633.1_pt1 | contig 16470 bp, 27 predicted proteins | sample 8027881 | NCBI WGS metagenome assembly JACLAC01 (sample SAMN15725517, study PRJNA655200) | protist metagenome | isolation source: fluorescence activated cell sorting (FACS) single amplified genomes of... | place: Spain: Blaines Bay Microbial Observatory, Mediterranean Sea | collected 2016-01-19
TAATATTAGGTTTTGCTATTTACCTGCCCCTAACTGACTCCACTGCTTTTTCTTGCACTTTCAAATACAGTGGAGTCTTTTTAGGAAAACAACTGATCAAACCATTCAACAGCTCTCTACTATTCCTATCCTTGGTAACCATTCATCATGTCCATTATCTGGAAAACAATTCGTATTTTGTTAGGCAGTTTCTTTTTGTTGGTACTGGTTCTGATTCTAGCCCAGGCAATGTTTCTTCGTCCTCGTATCGACTTACAGTTAATGGTGCCAGAGGAAAGTTTTGAGTTGCCTACCTCAATGACATTTTTTCCTGATTCTACCACGGAATTTGTAGTCACTGAAAAATCTGGACAGGTCAAGCGCTTTACCGAAGGCTCGAAGCAAAGCAGTGCCCTCCTCTTGGACTTGACGGACAAAATTTATTCTAGCGGTTGGGAAGAAGGTCTTCTCTCACTCGCCTTTGATCCAGACTATGCCAACAATAGCTTCGTCTATGTTTTCTATTCGATGGACAATCCTAAGCGTTCTCAGCTATCCCGTTTTACAGTGGGTTCAGACAATATGGTGGACCGTTCTAGCGAACTTGTATTGTTGGAAATCCTAAAACCTTCTAACGGCCACAATGGGGGCATGCTTCAGTTCGGAACAGATGGACTTTTATATGTCTCCGTGGGAGATGGATATCGAGGTTACCTAGCTCAGGATCTTAAAGATTTGAAAGGTAGTCTATTGCGGTTGGATGTAAGTAATGCGAGTGAAACTGTACCCTACAAGATTCCATCAGACAACCCTTATGCCAATAACAGCAAAGGGATTCAACCTGAAATTTTTGCCTGGGGGTTCCGCAATCCGTTACGTTTTAGTATTGATGAATTGACCGGAGACATCTTTGTCGGAGATGTCGGTGATAAATACAAAGAGGAGATCAGCCATGTCAAAGTGGGTCGGAACCATGGATGGCCGACGTTAGAAGGAGATGAGTGTTATCCACCTGAGACCGAAAGTTGTGACAAAGAAAATACAGTGCTGCCGATTGCTGCTTTCAGACACATTTTCATTCGTTCTGTGATTGGAGGTTACGTCTACCGTGGAGAGGACATTCCTTGGCTCCAAGGCCAGTATGTGTATGGAGACAGATTTCGAGGGCTCTTTTATTTAGACCCTACTGAATCAGATATTCAGCACTTTCCACAAGTTTTGGCATACAAGCCTCGCATTCAGCATGGTAATGAACTGGGAGAGGTGATGTTCTTATCATCATTGACTGAAGATTCACACGGCGAGTTGTACGCAATCAGTTTGGGTGGCGCTATTTACAAAATTCGACAAATGTCTACACGCAAAGAGTTGGAGGGATTTCTCAGAGCTCTTTGGGACTTCCGTTAACTTTGCTTGAGGATCGAGATAGAAAAGCAGCGCAAACAAATCATCACTACTTTGAAAAACAGCACAAAACCTCCTGATTGCTGAGTTTAGATTCAGTCTAACTAGTCGTGCACTTTGTCTCATCGCAGGTTCTTGAAGTCAGTGCACAATCCCTTATCAGACAACTACTGAACTGCTAGTTTTAAATAATTTTGTGTACCCCCGTAGTCCAATTAGTCGGGGGCTGGTGGAGTACGATTATCGCATAGACCCCCCTAGCCAACCTTCCCTACTAAATTGCTATCCACTTCCAAGAAATTACAGAAATCTGGGATTCTCTGTGTTCAGATACGCAATCACTACAATATCAGCACCGTAACGATGCTATTGCTTGAACAATTGACGGGACAACAAGAAGAGTCGGAAGTGTTTGAACTATTTGGAAGTGAAGAACCGCAACCGATGGAAAAACCATCCATCAAATCACAGATCTTGTCAGGATTGGTGGCTTGAATTTCTTCAAACCCATTGTTGGCTAAATCTGCGGTACTTTTAGAACGGTTTCTAAAACTCCAAGTGCGATGAAGATGAATACCATGAAGATGAGACAAACAAAAAAGTTCTTGCCGTCGTTCATGACATACTCCTTATCTTGGTGATTGGGAGCGTTGGTTTAAACCAACATATAATTCATGTTAGCCCAAGGAAAATTGAAATAATATTGACTCATACAAAGTAAAATAACAGTCTAGAGGAAAATTAATCTGTTTAAATAAACCTCTAGGAGCTCTGAAGATGACCCGCGTAGCCGCATATTATAGGACCAGTACTGTGACCAATGAAGACGGACACTCCAGACAACGCCAAGAAGACGCTGTAAACGAGTACGCCCATCGGATGGGTTACCAGATCGAGGTGACTCGCTGGGACGTTCATACTGGAGACTCGACGGTTATCGATCGGCCAGGCTTCTCAGAACTATTGGGAGAAGTCCAATTACGGGATATTAGTATTATCCTAATCGAGAACGCCTCACGCTTTGCCCGCGATCTGCTGCATCAAGAAGCAGGCGTCCAGGCGCTATCGAAGCTGAATATCCAAATCATTCCCGTTGACGCTCCCGAGACATTCACCGAAGAAAATCCCAGTAGAGTACTGATTCGACAGGTACTCGGCGCTGTATCCGAATTCGAGAAAGCTAGTCTAGTCAGTAAGCTCAAAGCTGCTCGTGACAAGAAAAAAGCGGAGACGGGTAAATGTGGCGGTCGTAAGAGTTTCTCAGAACTGGATCCAGCAATGGTTGCAGCTGCAAAGCGCTATTCCCGTCGCAAATCAAAGAGTCCCAGAAAGCAAGGACAGAACTTCACTTTACGAGAAATAGCCGAGCAACTCGAGGCGGACGGGTATACCGACAAGATACTATCCGCACAGTCGATCAAGAACCTGTTAGCGCAGAAAGTACCAGCACGAGTCCCAGATATTAGACAAAACCCAATCGGAACGTTTTTTGAGCAGAGTAGAATCGGTACTGGCGGCGGAACTGAGGGACTCGACAGATCAGCAAATAGTAGTCTTACTCGACGGGCTAGACAGTTTGCTGCGAGATCGAACGCCGGACCAAATAACCGACGAGATGATCCAGGGGCAATGGGACGTAGTAGAACATCTCCATCCTTCTGATGGATCACTGAGGTACTGAGGACGCAATGCTGCTTATCACACAAAAACAAGTCATCGAGGAACTGGTACTGCTGCGATCAGAGATTGCAGCAAAAAGATATTAGGTTTTGTTGCTGGTTGAACTCAACGGACTTCATAATTTTTTCTGGCACATCCAAATACTCTGGAGTCTTTTCAGAGCAAATCAAAAGAGTAGACTCAGGAAGTCAAAAAGCATTACTAAGCTGAAAACTTTTACAGAGCACTCGGTAGGATATTAGACAACATCGTCACCGGCTCCTCCAGAGATGATGAGTTTGCCTTCTTCTTCAAGCTTCTTAACCACCTTGATGATCTTTTGCTGAGCACCCTCTACATCAGCCACCTTGACCGGACCCATATTCTCCAAGTCGTCATTGAGCATTTCGGCTGCACGAGTCGACATAGAACTCAAAATCAGCTCTTTGACGGAGTCACTAGCTGTCTTCAGGGCCATTGCCAGATCAGCCTTATCAACATCTTTGAGGACAGTTTGCATTTGCTTACTATCGATCAGTGACAAGTCCTCAAAGGTAAACATCAACTCTCGAATTTGTTCTGCCAAATCTGGGTTGGATTCCTCAATCGTGGAGAGAATTCGTGTTTCAGATGCTTTGTCCAGAGCATTCAGGATCTCAGCTACTGGCGCAACTCCACCAACTTTGGTCACCATACTACCTGCTTGCTTCATTTCATCCGTCAAGACTTCATTGAGTTCGTTGACTACCCCAGGTGGAATACTGTCTAAGGCAGCGATACGATAGACGACATCAGCCTGCAAGTTTTCTGGAAGATTCCTTAGTGTAGTAGCTGCCTGGTCTATATCCGTCAGGTAAGAGATGATTAAGGCTATGGTCTGCGGATGCTCGGTACGGATGTAGTTCGAGATCATGATCGGGTCTATGTACTTGAGAGCCTCCAACCCCATATCATCTGTCGCGGCACTCATCGAAGCACCAAGTTCTTTGGCCTTATCGGGACCAAGGGCTTTGCTAAGTGCATTCTTGATGAAGTCAGGAGAAGCCATCAGATCTCCTCCACCATCACTTATTACAGACTGCCGATAGAACTCTTCAAGAACCTGATCCAACTCTTCAGATGAAATATCATTGAAGCGTGTCATGAAGTAGCCAACTTGTTGAATTTCAGCTTCTTCTAAATTCTGCATCACTGCGGCAGCACCTTCTTCACCAAGGGCAAGCAATAGGATTGCCGCTTTTTTTGGGCCTGTCAGCTTACCAACTGCCATTCGTTCGTCTCCGATAAAGGATGAAAATCCCTGCTGAATCAGCAAGATGGAGTAGAAGTAGCCTAAAAAGCTTGGCAAAACCGATGTTAAGTTATCCTTCAACTATGGAAGTATAAACTTAATGCCAGGCAACAGATCTAACAGTATCCTGGCGTTGAGACATGCTTCTTGAATTTGTTGTGCAAAAAATCACCCTTATTTTGGTGAAGAGAACTAGGTGCTTGGGTAAGCAGCACTCCCCCATCCCATCAAAATCATCGGGGGCAGTGCTGGTGCAGACTTAGTAACCTCTCGTTTCTTCTCTACCTCGCCTTTTCTCTTAGACTGCAACCCAATTTCCAAAGCAGCCTCTCAACCCCCCGGGTGAGCAAAAGCACCCCCCTTTTTATATTGGGACTCCGGGCCACGTTTTTATCCAGTCTCTTTCTTTTATCTTCAGACCTTGCGATTGAAGTGATTATCGACCGACTAAATCTGGCTGAGTGGGGAATGGTCATCTTCAGTGGGATCCATCACAGTTTGTACTTGAAACTCCTGCCCTTCCAACGCCAGGCGCACTGCTTTGGCATCTTCTCCGACGCTGCTCAGATCGCCCCATGCATTGTCCTGATATTTACTTGTGCCAATCACGAGAGCATAACTACTCTGATAGAGCTTGACCTGATTTACATCAGGCATCTTGAGGCTTACAGGTCGAATGGCTCTTTGTTGTGATGCCCATCCTGTCGGAATAATCAGAAGGCTAATGAGCAGGTAGTAAATCAAGTGCTTGAGAAACATCGTACTTCCTCGCTGAAACCATTGAATCATCCAACTAATAGATTGCGAATAACCTGAGGAGAAGTAAACCTTTACTGAGTTTCAGCTTTAATTGCCTACGCATCAGGTTGGAAATGTTTTGACTCTCCAAAAACATCACATCATTAAAAAAGGTTCCATGCGACTATTAATGAACGCTGAATTATCAACAACTTATGCTGACTGGAAAAAAGTATATGATGGTCATAAATGGGCTCGAGATGAGGCCAATATGAAGGAAATTCTAGTTGGCTGGTGTGAGGAAGATCAAAGAATTCATGTGTGTTTTGAGATTGAATCCATGGAGGTGATGGAAAAATTTATGGAGAAACATGCAGAAGTGATTGCTGCATCTGGACATAAGCAGGAGACAACCGTAGTAAAAATCCTTTCTGATTCTTAGCATGTCATCCTCAAGTTCCCTAGCACCTTTGGTGCTAGGGAATAAGGTGCGTTAGATGATGATGCGCAAAAACACCTCACCGACTGAATGTCAATCCATACTTAAGCTCCAGCAGTCAGAGAAAATATCTGTGACAACCGTTCTCTGTTGCCATTTCCTGCCCCTCTGAAGAAGCCACCAATTGGAACAGCATCTGCAGCAAGTGTATGGCAAGTGTCCGTTTGTTTGTCTGGTTGTATGTCCGGCAGACAGACAGTTAACAGACAACTCAACAGACAGGATGTCTTATGGAAGCGATCATCTCGGTGCAGGATGCAATGGCAGAGTTGAAGGTCAATCGGGCTAGCTTTTATACCCGTTGCAAGAAGTCTGGAGTTAAGCCAGTACGGCAAGGCAGGCGTTCTTTCATTACTCAGGAAGAATTAGAATGTCTAGCATTTGTATGTATGGAATCTGTCCGGCAGACGTCTGGTTCAGACAGACAGCAGACAGATAGCAGACAGATAGCAGACACTTTAGACAAGTCATCCAGTGGTGATGTAAGGCTGATTGAAGCTCTTAACTCGGAAATTATCCACCTGAAGACAATGCTTTCTGAAGAGAGAGATGATCACCGCAAGGAGAAGGCGGAGGTTGTCAGGGAGAGAGAAAACTATCAGAAGATGCTGATGTTCCTGCAGCAAGATAATCAGCATCTTCGTCAGCAGTTATTAGAAGCTCCTAAGCACTCCAAGTTTGATGTGGATTCAGCAGCCGATGTTGAGGATTCGGTAGATATCAGTACTCCAGCTTCTGCCGCGCAGCCGATGGAGTACACCCCAAGAAGTACTAGTAGCTGGGGGCTCGGAATTGGCCTTGGTGCCGTTGCAGCAGCAATCATCTTCTATGTACTGACTAGTGATCAGGGAGCTAGATTCTTCCCAAATATTCAGCAGAAGCTAGTGGGTGCATTGCACTTGAGTGATACCAACTCAATCGTGCCGTATCGTTTTGATGAGGGTGGAGGGTTGCGTTAAAGCTGGAGAATGTGAGAAGGTGAGCTTCAAAATCTGAGTCACAACCTCAATCAAACATGGAAAGGCTGGATGATGAAAACAAAAAGATTACGCAACCCCAGTCCCACTGTCACCCGAATTGGTGCAGCAGAACCGATTGTCGATGAATCCGAAACTGAAGAGCAACAGGAATCTCAAAAGATCAAAGATCAGGCAGCAGGGCTGCAGAAAATAGCTAATTTGCTTAGTGGCAAAAAGCCGTAAACGAACTACACAGGACACATACCCGATGGATTCAAGGTCCATCGGGACCTACCCGCTATGAAGATGTTGGGTTGCGTTAAATTACAGAAACTCAATTGGAGGAAACAAAAAATGAAAGTTAGTTTGATATTGAAAATTGTTGGTGCATTACACATCGCTATAGGTGGCATGATGTTGGGGATGTTGATATTTTCCGTGGAAACAATGGTTGCTTCAACTTTGGAACCATTGACACCACAATTATTGATGGCAATCAGAGGCTTTGCTGATGTCGTTGCAGCATCCCAGATTGGAATAGGATTATTACTAATAATTTGTAGCTATATAAAAGATTTGTCTGCGACAAAAATGGTACTGCTGGGTGAAGTGGCATTAATGACATGCGCCCTTTGTGTAGCCACGTTCAACACACTAAATGGCGGAACCATCGTTGACGGAGGCCGCCTCCACCATTCTGGCTAATCCTAATCATTAATCCCTCATTGTGTATTTATGGCTACTTTAAAGGTAAATAATTTTTGGAAAGAGGATGCTTGAAGATGAGCTACAACGAAACTCTTGAGAGGCAGTACCTCCGCAGCATTCCCCAACAAGGCAAAGTAGAATAGATTGGAATTCGTACCAAGCGTATGGCGGAGGTCCACTCCGTTAGCCAAGCCTACGCTAATCCAGATACAGGGCTAGAAGGCGATCACTTCAAAAAGTCGAGTACTGGTAAGCGCCAAGTCACCCTGATTCAACAGGAACATCTGGATGTAGTGGCTCGGATACTGGGCAAGAGTGAAATTCCACCAGAACTGCTGCGTCGAAACATCGTGGTTTCTGGCATCAACCTGCTGGCCCTGAAGCATCAGCAATTTCAAGTTGGAGAAGTACTGCTGGAAACCACAGGAATCTGCGCTCCCTGCAGCCGAATGGAAGAAAATCTAGGGGCTGGAGGCTACAACAGCATGCGTGGGCATGGAGGAATCACAGCCAAGATCATTCAGGGTGGGCAGATCAAGATTGGCGATGTTGTACGGTTGGCTTTGATGTCGTAGATGCCAAACAAAAAAAATGATCTTTCAGAGGAGTCAACATGAGTACAGCCAAGTCATTTGACAGCGACGAACTCTATGATAACTGTAGTTCTGATCCAAAAGAAGTGACGTGCTTTTGTGGCAAGACTGCATTCACCATTTTTAATGGTAGAGTTCGGCAAGTTCGTGAATGTGCCTGTATTGATTGTTATCAGCATTTGACATGGGCCCACAACTTGGGGGGGCCGGAATTTCCACCAATTTTACCGATCAGTTATTGGGATAATGATGTCAAAATGGATCAGGGTGAGAATAATCTGATAGTAGTCATGCTTCGAGAGAGTGGTAAATCGAAAAGATTGGTAGCAAAGTGTTGCTATTCTACTCTAATGGTTGATCACATCGGATATAAGCAGCTACGTTTTTTATTGTTTGAAAATGCCTGCAAAATTCCTTGGGACAGGGAAACAGACCCTCCATCAGTCACCAGACCTCCTATAGATAGAATTTATATGAAGGATTGGGATGATTCCAGAGGAGAATTGCCAGAATTTAAAGGTGATCCATCGAGAATTCGCCAAGAAGGTTTCCGCCTATTTAGCGATGAAGCCAACCGGCAAAGTATCAACAATCCAATTGGAGAAACTTTGCAGAATATCTTTCAGAGAGTTCCTTGGTACACTCTCGATATAAATGAAGGTGTGATCCCTAAAAACAAAGGCGACTGGCCGGAGTTAAAACCAATTGAACCCAGATAGAGAGGCCCAATTATCATCTAAACATCAATCATCTGGAGACACTATGCCGATCACAATTGATGAAATTCTAGAGACAGGTAAGCAGCGCAAACAACTACTGACACTGTCAGAAAAGCAGGAAATTGCTGATCAGGCTCGAGGAATTGGCCAGCAGGGTCAGTGGGAAGAATTGGTTCAGGAACTCCATGCAGATCCCGAACTACAGGAAGTGTTTGAGGATGGTTACTTGATAGCCGGACAGTCAGAAGCAGCAAGCTTTGACATTATCAAAGAGTTAATTCGTGAGACAGCGGAGGCAGCAACACTAAAAGGTAAGGGATTAAATTAACCTTGTAGAGTGTTGCAGTCCCTCACACATGGGGTTCATGGTGCCCGTGGGCCAAGGCAGGATCAACGTTGTGGGTGTCTTTGCGCTTTTTGTAATTAGGCAGTTCATTTCTTTTTCGACCCAACACTCTAGAGTAAGCAAACATCGTGATGATCGATGCACCAGTCATAGCTGTGACGGATAGAAATAAAAGAGCTAATAAGTCAAAACCGTTCATTGTTCACCGAGTATTTGCAGTTAAAATTGCAGGGTTGAAACCCTGAAACCAAAGGGAACTTTAATGGTACCAGAACAAAAGGAAGATTTGTTGCTTGTCTTAAATTAGAATTCTTTTAACTGAGAAGCTGGAACTGACAAGGGGTCAGGGAGGCTGAATCGGAAGAGGAAGCACCGGACAACACAAACCAAAACTTTGGTCGGTAGAAGTTTGTGGAATCCGGTAATCCATTGTCTTAGTAGTGACAGTGGAGATTATGAAACAACCGTTCCAATTCCGCAAGTATTCTACGAATTACTTGTTGGATTTTACTGATTTCTAACGGGTACCCCAGTTTCATAAGCGCTTCCTCCTCACAAACAATGAGGAGGGCAGGATGCCACACTACCAACAAACCCCGCGCAAACAATCGAAAGTCCAACTCTGGGCAAAACGCACCGTTCATTTGAAGACTTTCCTGCAAGATCTGCCACGCAGACTGCGCTTGGACATCGAGGCGCTGGTCAAGATATTCCTCACTCGTCGATCACTCCTGCTCAAACTTGCCGATAATTACCTGATCAAGCTATGGGAATGTTCGAGAGCCACAGTGCAGAGGCGTCTAGAACGCCTAGAGCAACTGGGGCTCCTTAAGCGAATGACCCAGCCACCAAGAAAGCAACCCAATGGAACTTGGAAACAGGAGCGCAAGCTGTTGCTGATTCTACCTAAAAAGCCGAACTTTTTTTTAGTGTCTCATTTTGGTGTACTAACTAACTCACAGCAGAATGCTGAGAGATTTAATTCAGCCGTACCGGTCAAACCATTGCCGAACATGAAGTTTGTGGACTACCTAGCGCTTCAAAACAAGGTCAGCAAAGGTGCTTTTGCCTTCTGGCTGAGACGCTGGGGAGCAAAACCAAGATCAATGGGGTACTTGCTGGATACCATTCACAGCAGGATTGAGAGAAGACCCGATACTCTGGAATCAATTCTTTTTGATGCGGAAGCCCGGAAGCTGTCTGGCTCAGCACTGGTAGGATTTGTTGTGAGTGAAATTAAATCAAGGATACCAGCATAAGGAGTAGAGATGACTAAAGCAGAAGCATACGATAAGGCGTGGAGACTTGGTTTCAATGGTGACTTTTCACTAGTCGATAAAATTTACCACCCAGACTATTCGGCATATGATTACAGGGCAGGAGTAGAGGTTAATCTTGAAATGGATAAAGTTGTTATCACCACTTTAGGTGAAAATGTGACTCAAGGCAAAATGCGTGTAATCTTCGAGGACTCTAAATTTTTGTGTATGGAAAGAACATTTAAATCTATGCAAACTGGAGAACCTGCTTTCAGCATCGGAATATTCACTGTTGCTTATCTAAACGGTTTAATTATTACGGCAGAGAGCGCTATTGAAAATTATACTCAAGACCCCAGTGAAGGACAAAACTGGAACTGGGAAGATTATGAGTGAACAAGCTGAGAAAGAAAGTCCCCACAACAATCAGTGTTATCGTTTTTGACAGTAAGGGCTATGAAAACTTCTACCGATAAAGATGATTTTCCAGTTTTTGAGGATTTAGAAAATTTTATTAAATCGAATATAAGCTATAGTGTATTTGAATTAGAATATGCGATTACATATGAAGATTGGAAAGTGGAGTTATCAAAACTAGAGATAGAACATCCAAATGTTTATAAAGATTTGAAGAATCTACTATTGATGCAAAGAAAATAATCAACCACTTCCCTCATATTTTTGAGTAAGAATAGATGCGCTAAATTATAGATTTCAGATTAGCTGTTAGTTCTGAGACTAGTAATTATCGGGTTCATCACCATCGCTTAAATTACATAAGATTTTGGCCTGTTCTGGGACAGCGCCAGTAGGCAAAGCCCCCCCCCCCGCACAATCTCCCAATCTTTTTGAGTCCTGTAGTAGTGAATAGAAGAGTAATGGATTCCAAAACTATTGACTATGTAACAGGAGCAAACAATGAAAAAATTAATGATTCTCTCACTAGCAATGGCGGTGTTGGCTTCACCAGCTTGGGGATACAAGCAAGAAGATTTGGATAAATTGGCAGCAACAAACGCATGCGAAGAGTGCGACCTTCGTGAAGCCGACCTGACTGGTGCAGTCTTACGTGATGCTAAAATAGATTTTGCAGATTTTACCAAGGCTAAGTTCTGCAACACGGTCATGCCTGATGGCCAGCGCATTTTTAAAGATTGCTAATTAAAACAATCATCTAGATTTGTTGGGAACAATAATGACAGGCAAGTAGTCGGTGGGGTTCACCATCGCAGAAATCAAAGCAAGGATTTCAGCATGTGGAACAATAATGACTAAATCTGAAAAATATATTAAGGCGTGGGCTCTGGCATTAAAAAATGATTTTTCCCTAGTAGATAAAATCTATCATCCAGATTATAAATCGTTTGATTTTAGAGCAGGCATTTTTACGAATATTGATGACGATAAAATAATTGTTTCAACCTACACCGAAGAATGTACTTATGGCCCATATGAAATAATTTATGAAAATGATGAGTTTATATGTCTTTACAAGTACACAAAATTCAAACTAGAGGGAGAGAATGAACCATCATTTGATACTGTAATGCACGCCATCAATTACAAGGACAGGAAAATAATAAAGCAGAAAACTACAGTACAAAACTTAGATTTTGACCCAAGTGAGTATTTCGACTGGAACTGGGAAGATTACGAGTGATCTACAGATAAGCATTCGGTTGGCTACGCCATCGCAGGAAGCAAAGCAAGGACGACAGCACAAGGAAAGAAAATGACGAAAGTAGAGGCATATGAGAGGGCATGGGATCTGGGAATGAAGGGTGATTTTTCATTAGTTGATCAGATCTATCATCCAGATTACAAATCCTTTGATTTAAGAACAGGCATTTATGCAAATCTTGAAGATGATAAAGTTATTGTTTCCACATTGGATGAAGATGCTGTGACTAGTTCTATGGAAGTAATTTTTGAACACGATAATTTTATGTGCTTTATAGCTTACCAAAAAGTATTGGATCCTGAACCAAGATTTAGAGCCTTCATGACAGCAATTAATTATCAGGATGGACTAATTCTCAATCAGAAAACTACTGTGGAGGAACTAGATTACGATCCAAGCGAACATCTTGACTGGAACTGGGAAGATTACGAGTAATCAGCAAGCAGCTGACTGCTATTCAATCAGAGAAATCAAAGCGCGGATAACAGCATAAGGAGTGAGAATGACCAAAGCAGAATCATTGGATAAAGCGTGGAGACTTGCAGCAAAAGAAAAGGATTTCTCATTTGTTTATGAAATTTACCATCCGGATTATAAGGCTGTGGATGCCTTTACAGACGTGGAGTGCAACATTGAAGCAGACATAGAAGTCATAAAAATAAATTAGCGAACATATCAGCATTTGACACCATAGATTACTAATGCTATTTTGTTCGACAATCTCAGTACAAGTTGTGGGAATCAACTTGATAACCGAGTCCCGCGCTGTTGCCCAACCTCATTTCAGGACAAATCAATATAGAGGACTAAGACCCTTACTGCTTCTTACTGGACTGACTTGGATCATTCAATCATTCGTTGAGGAGGACCAATGTCTACAGCATATGAGCACAACGTCTCCTGTTCTTGGAGAGATCTCAGATTCATCGATAAAAATCAGAATTCTGAGATTGATTTGTTAGAAAGTCTAATCGCTACACTCGCTGCCAATTGTTATTTTGATGACCATCGAGTCATCGATGAGTTACTCGACCGGGTGGAACGCCTAATGTCTCAGCGTTTCACGAAGGAAGAGGAGAAAATGTGTGAGAACCGCTATCCTCTCCTGCAAGCACATGCCAACGACCATCAGCTTGCCTTGCGGAGATTTATGGGTGCCCACCAACGCTGGAAGCGAGATCGAGATCCAATTCAAATGCGTCGGTTTCTAGAGCGAGATTATTGCGACTGGTACGCAATGCATCTTCATTATCACGACAACCCTGCCCACAGGTATTCTCCTGTGATGATCAACTGAACCTTTTTACTGACACCCAAAACATTGTTTAGTATCAGTGAAAACATCCGGGGGAAGCACCCGAACAAGTGATGCTTCCCCAATCTTTGTGAATCCGCAGAATTTACATTTAAAGATCAAATACTTTTCAGAAGCTGGGCAAGTTCAACAATTCACTTGGAGGACATATGCCGATCACGATGGATGAGATTCTTGAGCAGGAGCATCAAAGTGACTCAGAATGGGAAGGTACATTGCGCAGGGACATCTGCCAAAGTTTTGCCAGGATGGACCACGATACATAATGGCATTACATTATGATTCGTTGGATGACTGTGCTGACGATTTACCTGTTCCTGCAATGAGGAAAAACCTTATGCTTATGAGAAGTAGAATTTCAGATTTACAAGAGACTGTTTGGATGAAAGTTGACTAGTCTGATTGAGGCTGCGCTGACTAATAAGAAGCAATTCTTCGAACTCAATTTTAAAATCCAACTCAACAAGGAACCTCAATGAAAAAGCAATTCTTCGCAATGATGACTGCAGCCATAATTAGCGCCCCTGCTCTATTTGCATTTCATGAAGAAGATACAGGACATTTGATTGCAGGGATGCCAGTAGTCTTCATGGCTACGGGCGTAAAGTTTACTCCGCAACAACATTCAGAACTTAGAGCTATTGCGCAGACATGGTTTGCCTCTGAATGCTTCCTTTCCCAACGAATGTCCATGGATTTACTCGTGGATGAAGCAGGAAATGGAACAATGGTCATGCGTTGGCCGACTAAGGAATCTTATGTCCGTGATCAAAAAGCTGTGCTTGATCCAAATCATCCAGCTGGGATCTGTGATGCACTAGCAAAATTCCGGATGAATGCAATCAAACTTTCTGGGGTCAAGCCAAGTGATGTAAAATTTACCACCTTTACATCGGTTGCTACTTCTCCTCGATAACATTTTCTTGGGATCCTAGATTGGATCCCACCTTCCTCTATAGCCGCCCACCGACTGATTAAGAATCCGCTGGTCTATGCATCAGCCGCCTAGACTCTTCTTGCTGTCGCTGCTCAACCAACTTCAGTGAATACGCTATTTTACAGCTTGAAAGAACCGGCTAGTCGTTTGTAGATATGAATAAGGATTTGGATGTATTCCCCATATTTTTCTAAAAGCCGCGTCGCTGCCTATGTTGCGCCAAAATGAGTTTCTTTCTTCCATGTTTTTAAATTGGACCACGTAAGATATGTTCGCAAAGCCATTCTTAGGTGTAGACGGCGCAGATCCTTTCACTTCTTCTGGGATATCAGCTCCAACAGAGGCAGATACTACATTCACATTGCGAGAAGCTAAATAAGGCAAAAAACTCTCTTCAAACCAAACAACATATTGCGGGAACCAATCTTTTTCCATCGTGTAATCACGTATTTCATTTATAGGTCCCACTGAATGTGAGCCCGCAGAAACTGTGAAAATATTGATTGCAAGTGCGGCTAGGATCGAGATTGCTTTTTTCATTGAAATGCCGTGTTAAAAAAGTTTGAAAATTGAGTACGAAGAATTACTTCTTATTAGTCAGCGCAACCTAAATATCAATTAGAAGGTAGCCATAGGCAAGCAGTGAGTGGTCTTCAAGCTCACAAATCTTATACCAACGGAATATTAATCCGATGTTGGTTAGCGGAAATCAGTCGGTGGGGCCAGCGATGTGGGGAAGCATCCAAGGGGGTACAAGAAGCACTTCCCACTTAAGGAGGACTCTACGCCAAGTTTTTTAATTTTATTGGCGTACAGTCGCTCATCTGCACTGCAAAAAACGCTGTGCTGTACAGATGAAGGCACTAGTCAGCTTAGGTTGATGTAGATAACCTTATCACTTGGGCCAATATTTATCTACTAGATGGTAATTATTGAGTCAACTGAATATTAGCGTTGGGGGCAACTAGAAAGTGTTGCTAGGTTTTAGAAGCTAGTTTGGAGATTCATGCCTGTGCTCATGGACTTCTTTTTTTGCTGGAGCACAATCAAATACTCTGAAATAAATTGCTTAATTTTGTTGAGAAGTATAATTGCAAAATCTTGATTAGATCTGGTTTCTAAAAAATTCATATACTTTAGCCGCCAATCATTTTTGTACTCTAGCTGAAAGTGTTCCTTGATAAGGTTATTGTCTTTGGTGTAATGACCGATGTGATCTGTGTAGTGATGGCTAAGCATACCGTTTCATCTCATTTTACTGTTGATAATTTGGTCTGAACTCAACTCCAGTGCTAAACATATACAAAAATTAACAACTATCTACTAGATAATAGTAAAAAAATCAAGAGTGTGCTAAAACTTTGACCTGAGCTCTCCACACAAACGGATTAGGAATCAGTCGTTGGGGTGAGTGAGACGCAGGCCGGATCCAGTAATGTCGGACCCCAAGTTGATGGATAGAACTACTTATTGGGTGCTTGGTAGGAGGAAACTATCTTGTTGGCTGTTTGCATAGCAGCAGTCATTGACTTGGAATCGATGATTTCAATTCCCTCAAAGCTAGTGACTGTTCCTGAGGAAGCAATGACCATTTCAACTGCTGCAAATTGCTCAGCAGTCCCTTCTCCGATAGTCACTATTTCAGCAGTACTAACGCTGAAATACATTTTGTGCATGGTGACACCGGCAGCACTCATAAGGGCCTGGACTGCCGCCTCACGATCCTTTGGGTCATTGACATAGCCTTTAAACGCCTCATTGCTTAACTTCGCTCTTGCCATGTAAAGTGACTTTAACATTCCTATTTGTTGGGATAAATAATTTCGATGTATTGAATTTGAAATCGGTGGGTGAGTCCCCCAACTAAATAGTCAGTATTGATTTTTTTCAACAGATTTATTGGCTGTGGAGTATAAGAAATTAGACAAACGGATTAGCATTCAGTCGTGGGGATGAGTGCGGGCAGGAGTTCGGTTTAGTCAGAATAGATGCCAAAAAAGGCCGAAGTAACTTAGGGAGTTGATGCAGGTTTCAGTTCATAAAAGGTATGCTCAATTCCGTAAGTTTCTGTCGCTTCCTTCATTGCAGGATCAGAAAAAAGTGTTTCCATTAGATGGCGATCAAAAACTTCCATACAAACCATCGCAGTGTGGTCATCAACTTTAGCCACCTTAACGTCCCTACACCACAAGCTATCCATATCTTCATCTTTTTGAAGTTCATTCCATTCATCAAAAGTACATTTGGTAAGTTTAACAACGGTCATGATATTTGGCATTTCACCTCAAAATCTATTTTTGGATTGTTTTGAAAAAGCAGAAGTGGCTTTAAGTAATTAAATATCAGCTAACTAGTGACTGAAGGCAAGATTGATTGAAAATAG
>JACLAC010018133.1_pt1 | contig 16467 bp, 15 predicted proteins | sample 8027881 | NCBI WGS metagenome assembly JACLAC01 (sample SAMN15725517, study PRJNA655200) | protist metagenome | isolation source: fluorescence activated cell sorting (FACS) single amplified genomes of... | place: Spain: Blaines Bay Microbial Observatory, Mediterranean Sea | collected 2016-01-19
TGGTAACATTACGAGCGATCTCTTTTGATTCTGGGTCAACACTCAAGTTCTGCCAACTATCCCAAAAATCTGCTACGGCACCAGAAACCCCCCCCACATCCAAATCGGTAAACAACCTCTCAATTTTTTGCATCTGGTCAGATTGTGTACTCCAGTTGTTTGAATCTTGAATACTTTGACGTAAACGACTTTCTAAAATCTTATCCCGTACCTGTGTTACCTTTGTAACATTAGATCCAGACTGTGAATGACCTCTAACATCGATGGCAATTTCGACTTGTTCACGGGCATAATTTGGTGTGTTAACATTTGCAATATTGTGACCTGTAACCATTAACCCACGTCGCTGTGCGTTAAGCGATTGTCGAGCAGTCTCTAAACTACCTAATAAATTTGTCATGGAAAATTCCTAGGCCAAAGTGTGGAGCTGTACACTACTTTTTTGGTTCAACTCCCCGGAATAGCCAAAGCTATTCTGAGCAGACGCCAACAAGCGGAGTGTAACATTGACGTAGTCACGCGCTCTGTGAATAATATAAGCATTATCCGATTGAGCTGATTGTATTTGCCTGGCTAATTGATTTAGTTCAGAGCTAAAATTGCGAAAACTTGTCGAAAATGGCTCTGAAACCACATCGGCAAGTTTTCGCAGTTTCAAATGTGTTATCCCACCAGATGAAACAACAGGGATACCTAGAGAGCGGGCAAATTTGAGCATTAAAGCCGTTCGGGTCATTGATAAGGCCTTTAGCTCTGTTGCCTGAGTATCTAATACTCCTAAAAGGGCCGTGATCTTTTCCGCATTATCGCTAGTTAAGATAGGAGGAGCTGACGTTGTTAGCTCAAACAATTTCTTGCACAGGCTTACTTCTTGAGTAAGGATGTACATTAGACGATTCAACGCAGCTTTATTAATTGTTGATTGCATTTAGAATTCCGTTTATATAAGCCTGATCATTCAACCGACTGAGTTCATCGTCCGATTGCTATAACTGATGAAATTATCAGTTGAGAAAAAGCGAGTTTCTATATTAATGCAACAACTGCTTAATGTATTATTGACCTATTGGTTTGAAGGCAAAACACCAGTGGCCAAGATTTTCTCAGCAACTTGTGCACTATCAACTGTATACTCTCCACTATCAACTAAAGCACGTAGCCGAGCGACTTTTTCAGTGTCAATTTCGGGTGAATCGACGACTCTTTGTCGGATTTGATCGAGTGCGTTACTCTCTTCAGATCGAGTAACAGTGTCTTGTGCTGTCGTTGTAGTTTGCGAATTACTGTTTAAGTAGGGATTCCGATTGTTGACGTTGGTGGAAGTAGTTTTCTCGGGCTGACTTTGCTGTGATCGCACACCCGGTCGATTTGCTATAAGACGTTCGATAGGTACCATTGTTATTCTCCTTTTTTACTCACTTTCTAAGGTGAGTGTTATTGATCTACCGTACTTAACGGCAGAAACCTAAAAAAACTTTAGAAAAAATTGAAAAAAATTGGTTCCCTTACCAACGGTCATCAGATAATACATTATTGAGGCTTGATCTTCAAACGAAAATTAGCTTCTCCGCAGTTGTTCATAGACCATATCAGCAATACCAATACCTCTTTTAGAGGTGATTTTGCCTATTTCTTGATCAAGCATGTCGGTAAAAATATTTTCGGCATTGCCACCATCAAGAAAATCACTTTTTGGTACAGCTGATCGCATTTGTTTCAGCATGTGGTGAGTAAACAGGGACTCAAATTCTTGAGCCACAGATTTTAGTTCTTGGTCAAAAGGTTTCTGAGCTTGGTCGGTATTTTTTTCTACTTTTTCTTGCTGGAAAGGATTTTTTTTCCGATACTGTTCCAGATTAGGGTTGCGTAGGCTATGATTTAATAATTGACCAAGGTTAGATGCTAGTTTCATTTTGTTAATATTACTCCTACTTAGCTAACGAATAATTAACTTAGCATGAAGCGAGCCATTCTTCTCGATGTTTTGTAAAATAGAAATCAGTTCTCGTGGTGTTGCCCCCAACGCATTAAGTGAATCAACTACGTTGGCAACGGTTGTACTTTCTGGTATCTCTGTCAACCAACCTTCTGATTCTTGGGTGATTATATCTGTCTCGGATGAAACAATTGTTTGACCAGCAGTGGCCGGTGATGGTTGACTAATATCGGTTTCAGTATTAATGGTTACAAATAAACTACCATGTGTGACAGCTACCTCAGATATAGCGACATTCGAACCAATAACAACTGTTCCAGTTTTCTCATCAATTACTACTCGAGCTGGCCGGTCAATAATGATTTTTAAATCGCCAATTTGAGATAAAAAACGAATGACGTTATCAGTGTAGATGTTTTCATCTGCATTTTGGAGGATAGATGGAATAATGACACGAACGGAACCACTATCGACCGTGGTCGCAGGTTTAGGGGTATAGCTAAGTTCATTGTTGATTGCATCAGCTATGTTAACTGCGGTAGTGTAATCAGCGTGATAAGGTACCAAAACTAGTTCTTCACCTTCAAATACGTCGAGGCGCATGGCTTTATGGACAATACCACCATTGGGTACGGTTCCCGCTGTTGGATGGTTTTTTTGGATGCTATCTCCTCCTGCAGAAGCGCCGTAGCCACCTAGTGATATTACCCCACCTGCCATTACATATACTTCCTTGGTTGCATCTAGTGGATGAAAGAGAGGAGTGGGTAATAATGTACCGCCTTGTAAGCTGGTAGCCGTTTGTAGTGAGTCTATTTGCACATCGATCTCTGAACCAATTTTAGCAAAGGGTGGTAACACCGCAGTTACCGTAACTACCGCGGTATTTTTGGTATCTAAGCGATCCAATTCCATAGTGATTCCCATGTTCTGGATCATATTTTCAACAAACCGCTGTGTTACTTGGCTCTGCTTATCACCAGTATTATTAAGACCAGTTACTAAGCCCATACCAAATAGCTTAGCCTCGTGAATTCCATCCACTGTAACTACATCCTTGATTCGGGTTTGAATTGCAAAAGAAGAATTATTGAAAATGGATATGATCAAAAAATTAATCAAAATAACGGTCAGTTTTTTCATGATTCACCTTATTTTTTAATACTTTTGTCACAAAAATGCTAGAAGATCCAAACCCAATCGAGGAGTCTACTCAATAAACCTGGTTTCTGTTGTCGAGAAATCATACCTTTACCTTGGTAGGCAATTTCTGCATTAGCTAAACTCGTCGACATTACCGTATTGTTAGCGCTGATATCTTGTTCTCTAACCATCCCCTTTATAGTCAAGATTTGTTGCTCACCATTAACAGTAATCTGTCTTTGGCCCTCAATGACTAGTGTCCCATTGGTTAAAACCTCCGTTACAATAACACTAACCGTTGCATCCAATGCATCACTTTGCTCAGTAGAACCAAGTCCATCAAAGTTACTAGCAGAGGATAAGCTAATCCCCTCCGGGAGTACGTTACCAGTAGCGCCTAGACCACGTGTTGGCAAACCAACAAGAGCGCCTAATTTTCCATTTCGTCCGGAAGTCCGGCTCGTTTTTGTTTTAGCTTCTCTTGAAGCGCTAGCTCTTTCAATTACTAGTATGGTTAACAAGTCTCCAACCTGTCTGGCTTTTTTATCAGCAAAGATTGATGCTTGGTAGATAGTCATTCCTTTTTTTGCTGATACTACCGGGCTTCCAAATAAACAACCGAAAAATACCAGCACGATTGATGTGATGATTTTTCTCGTGATAATATTGAATTTCAAAAAGGGTGTTTTCTTGAATTGTTTGACTTTCATTTTTTTCCTAAAATTTAACCTGAACCTTTTTTTTATCGATTACTTTGCCAATGATGACTTTTTTTGATGTTATATTCTTGATACGAATTAGCTGACCCAAGTTGCCATTCTCGTTTGCAACACCATGAGTTTGAATTTTTAACGCTCCTCTTTGAGCTATAACAGTAATCACGTCTCCTCTTTTTACATGGTATTGCTTTTGTAGATCTTGTTGGGTAATGATTTGGCCTTTACGAATCTGTCGCTTAGAAATTTGACCAGCCACTAATGCTATTTGTGTCATAGGCTTAGTGAACGATCCAACAGATCTGTTTAAAGCTCTATTTTCAATTCTCAAAAATTCTAATTCAATTCTACTTTGAGCGGGTATGTCGATAGTTGATATTACAACTGGCTGTTGAATCTGAATGTCGAAAGTTAGTGCTAATCGGTAAGGTCGATTATGATCATAAATAACGAGAGCTAATCTACCATCTTCCAACTGCCCTTTGGGATGGAACTCAATTCTGGTTTCCGGCGTAATCAACGGTAATGGGGGACATGTGGTTTTTACTTTTACTTCTACATTTTCTACTTGCAGTGATTCTTGATAGAAGGTTTGTACCCTCTTCAACAATTCAAAAGTCATATCAGTTTTAATTGGGTTTGTTACACGATATGTTACTTGGCTTTGCCCGTTGATTTTTACTTGGTCTGGATTAATCTGGTTACGTTTAAGCCAGTATGCAATCTGTGGGGCGTTAACTGATTTAGCTCTTCCAGTTCTATTAACTGAACCAACTTTTATATTTTCGATTCGTTCTTTTTTACCAAGATCTTGAGTTTCTACAGTAGCAATGTCCCCAATCAGGATGTCCCGCTGTTCTATACTAACGTTTGATTTTAGGATAATAGTAGTAGCCCAAGAAGGCATCCAAATTGAAAAAAGAACAATTACCAACATTTTTCCAAGGTGTTTTTTTTGTTTCATATCCCCACTCTCGTACTAGCTATTTGAATTGATTTTGGAATAGACTTCTAGCAATCCGTGTGCCAATTCTGAACAATGTTCTATAGCTTGACAAACGAAGACAAATTTAGATACCATAGCAGAACTGATTTTAACTAAAGAGGCATAAAGTGAAAAGGACCTACCAGCCCAGTAGAAGAAAGCGAAAGAACAAATTCGGGTTTAGAAAACGAATGTCGAACCGTCATGGAAGGGCCATCTTGTCTAGACGGCGTAGAAAAGGCAGACAGCAGCTTTCCGCCTAAAACTCGACTGAGGCTATTACGCTCGGTATTTTTGACTGCTGAATACTCACAGTCCCTTAAGTGGTTGACTGTTTTATAAGTGGGCGGTATATTTGAAAAAGTTGCAGACCGTTCGTAATTCAGTACAGGTTGAGTAGTGGTTCTGTTTTTTTAGAGCGATTGTTTGATAGGGAAACAGACATACTTCGTAGCCTTCCCCCCAATTAAGATTGGCAAAATACTCTCTGATTAATTCGTTATGGCTCGCAAGTTTGATGTCCCCGATTTTTACCGTAGTCCAATAATATCGGTCGTAAAGAACTTTCGTCGGGCTGAAGATCCTCGAAAGCGCGACCTAGCTCCCTCCATTCTTGATTTTGGGCCAGTTCGATTTAAAATTGGTCGTCATTTTGGATTTTGTTTCGGAGTTGAAAACGCTATTGAGATTGCGTACAAAGCGTTAACTCAGCACCCTAATCAACGAGTTTTTTTACTTTCCGAGATAATTCATAACTCCCATGTCAATAAAGATTTACAAAGGCGAGGTGTACGATTTATCTGTGAAACATCAGGTAAGCAATTGATACCTTTTGAGGAATTGCGCCCGGACGACGTGGTTATCGTACCAGCTTTTGGCACGACAATTGAAGTTGAACAAGCTCTTAATAAAAGAGGCATCCTTCCTTATCAGTACAATACAACGTGTCCTTTCGTAGAGAAAGTATGGAAAAAGAGTTCGCAAATCAGCAAAGAGAATTATTCGGTCATAATACATGGAAAATGGAACCACGAAGAGACTAGAGCAACTTTTTCCCACTCAAAAGAGGAATCTTCAGTTTTAGTGGTTAGAGACTTAGAAGAAGCAGAAAAATTGGCTGATGTAATTCGAGGTAACACATCAACTGAATTCTTTTATCAACACTTTGGAAACCGGACTTCGGAGGGATTTAATCCTGAAATACATTTAAAAAAAATTGGAGTGGTAAATCAAACCACTATGCTAGCGACAGAGACACAGGCGATAGCAACTCTTTTAAAAAAAGCAATTATTGACCGTTATGGTGAAGATCAAGCAGATGAACACTTTGCAGATACTAGAGACACACTCTGTTATGCCACAAAAGAGAATCAAGATGCGACTTTATCATTGATTGCAGATGGCGCTGATTTAGCTATTATTGTTGGAGGCTATAATTCGTCAAATACTAGTCACTTGGTCGCCCTGTGTGAATCTTCACTTCCAACCTATTTTATTTCTGATGCAGGTGAAATTTGCTCTGCGGAAAAAATTCGACATTTAGATAATGTAAACAAACAGTTAGTCGAAACTCGACACTGGCTACCAAAAAGCAAACCAACAGATATTATTCTAACTGCGGGAGCTTCTTGTCCTGATGCCTTGCTGGACGAAGTGTTGCAAAAAATTGTGGCTTGGTTTCCGGATAGTTGTTCAACTGAAACTGCACTTATCCCCTACTCACCGGAAGCTATAGACCCTTCAGTCCAACGAATCTAAGCACTGATCTTTATCAAATCATGCGTCAGGACCATCCCATCGGTATTGACTCTTTCGTCTCTCAGACCTGTCAATTAAGCCCTCATGTCAACCCTATTCAAGCCCTTCAACTGCTTCAGGAGTGCATTAAGATCATGCTCCAAACTAGTGGAAATGACTGCCCCATTGGACGTCCTGGCTGATTCCTGCTCTCAATCTCTGATTACCTTCTTCAAGCAAGCCGGTCCAACACCTTCGATTTTCTGCCCCTCTATTGGTAGTAGCATCAAACTGCGGCTTCTTATCCTCGTTCTCTTAAATCCATTTCGCACCCCTAATCGATCTGGTAAACCCCGTTCTTCTCACTTTTAGTCTTTCATCCGTTCTGGTCGTTAGGCTGTTAAACTAAAAACCAGCGAAACTCCAGCGTTTTACCGGTAAATTGCTGACTAATTTGTAAAAAACGACAGACCAAAACAGAAAAAACAGCAGAAAACCCTATAAATGCCCTCCCATTGTCAGGAGCATTCTTTTCGTGAATGGAAACCATCGGTCGTCATTATGTTATCAGTTAGATTTTTATCTTCTTTGGCCTTTTGATAAAATAATGCCAAGATTTAGTTTACTGTTGGAGGGTATGATGTTATGACGATAGACAGACGAGATCTCCTAAAATGCGTACCTGCAGGATTGGGGGCTGTATCCAACGCCAAGACTCTCTCCGCTCAGCAAGATGTTGCACAATTCAACTGGGCAGGTAATGTTCGCTATGGGACGAACCGTTTGCTGAATATCGAAAGCGTCGAGCAACTTCAGGAATTCGTACAGAAGCAGAATGGCCTGAAGGTATTAGGCTCGCGTCATTGTTTCAGCCTCATTTCAGATAACGTCCATCAGTTGATTTCACTTCGCTCGATGAATCGTATACTCGACATTGATGAGACGGAGAAAACCGTATCGGTCGAAGCGGGCATCACATATAGCAAACTCGGACCGGAACTTGATCGCCAGGGTTACGCGTTGCACAACCTGGCATCGCTACCGCATATCTCGGTTGCGGGATCTATCGCTACCGCCACGCATGGTTCCGGTAGCAAGAACGGGAATCTTGCCTCCGCAGTTGCGGAAATCGAATTGGTGACGGCAGATGGAGAGTTACACACACTTTCCCGAAAAAAAGATGCGGACGGATTTTTGGGTGCCGTCGTTCACCTTGGTGCGCTCGGAATCGTAACGCGAGTGAAACTTGATATTCAGCCAACTTTTCGTATTAGCGAATACTGGTATCACGGTATGAAGAAGGAAAGCCTTTATGAGAACTTTTCCCAGATCATGAACAGTGCTTACAGTGTTAGTGTATTCTCGGATTTCAAACGCGGGTTCACCAACGAACATTGGCCGAGTATCCGACTCAAGGTTCACGAGGAGGCCGGATTCGAAGCCAAGCCCGAACTGTTCGGTGCTCGCTTGGCTAGTACTATCAGTGAGAAAAGTAAGAAAGCTGATCAATCCACATGCAACACTTCAGGAGCGTGGTGGGAACGACTTCCGCACTTCACTATAGATGGCGTAGCTGCAAAGGGTAACGAACTGCAAACGGAATACTTCGTTGCGATCGAACACGCGACGGACGCAATCAAAGCTGTGGCGACGCTCGCTGACCGCATCCAACCACTGCTATACGCCTCCGAGTTACGAACAGTCGCCGCCGACAGGTTGTGGATGAGCACGTGCTACGAGCAACTGAGTTTGGCAATTCACTTTACTTGGAAATCAGACAAAGAGGCGGTGTTCAATCTGTTGCCTGAAATCGAAAAACGACTGGCGCCATTTGAGCCTCGTCCGCACTGGGGGAAGCTGTTTTTTATGGGGTCAAAAACGCTTGAAACTCGGTATGAGCGGCTTGCTGACTTTAGGCAACTGGTAGATCGATACGATCCAGAATCCAAGTTTCGTAATTCGTTCTTGCGAAACAAGATTGGTATCTGAACAACATACTCTATGATGTATCTTTACCGTCATTAATCTCTCGAGTGGTACGATCAGCTAAGAAAAGCAAAGCTCAAAGGCTGGATATCTACCGAAATTCATACAGGCAACCTGAGAAACCGTCAAGGTACAGCATACGATGGGCTTTACAGTTAATTATTAGTATCACAATTATGAATGCTAAAAAATTCCATTTAATTTAAATCACAATTTAATAGCTACGGTTTTCTGTTTTTTACTCTGGTTTTTCCGCCGTTTGGTCTGTCGCTTGTTTCTAATTTTCCGCTATTTGGCCGTCAATTACAGTTTTTTGCACTAAAGACAAAAGTATGACATGTAACTGTAAAATCTATATCTCGTAATAGGGGTCTACTTTCTCTTTGGGGGAATTTTTTTCAGCTGGCCAGCTCTGTTTTCCAGTTGTTGATGTAATTTGGTCAGCATCTGCAAAGCGGCAGTCGGTTGGCGCTGCTGATGGGTCAGTAGGGCTTGGTATAGCTGCCAATCAGTTGAATTTCGGTTGAATCAGACACTTGCCGCAAATCATCGACCAAACGCTGGTAACGGTCTAGCTGTATTCGGTGTCAATAATGGTACGAAACTGGAGCTGAAATAGCTGAAAGAACGGGTCATCAGTCGCCGAAATCGAGGTCTGGTTACGTAGATTTTCTGATTGAGAGTCGAAAGCTTGAGCCAGCAGTTGTAACGAATATTGCCGAATAGTATCCTGCTGCTCAGTTTCAATTCGGGCAATGGTTCGGCTGTTAAGCCTCTGCCCATTGGGATCTAGGTCTTTCAAGTGTTGAGCCAGTTGTGTCGGGACCAAGCGTTTTGCTGACGCAGTTGGCGAATCCGAGCGCCGAAATCTGGATCAACCGAGACGGTTGTACCTCGATACAACATGGTGAGTAATCCTACTGATATGGCTAATAGTTATCTTAATCGCAGTATTTATTTTTAGGACAATACTTAGATCTAAACGACATGATACTATTGTCATGCAGTTATCTTCTACTTTGAACGAAAAAACGTTTCAATTAGAACAAGCTAAAAAACTGAATTTTATTCAGCGGATCTTCAATTTCTTCTAGTACTACCATCTTGGCTTGTTTTCTCTCATCTCACAACTATATTTATCTTCTCTTTCTTTATCTTATAGTTTTTTAGCTTGATTTCAATTTTATAGTAAGTATGAGATTATTAGAATCATACTTACTATAAAAATTTCGTTAATACTCAAATATTAATAAGAATTATTTAAGTAACGATAAATCGAACGAAAATAAAAGTGAAGAATGTTTTCATAAAAATACAATAACCATGAGTGGTAATACGACTTTCATGGTGGTGCCTTTGCTAGTCTTCGCCGCAAGATGTGCAGTTCCCCAAAAGCTATCTTACCCGATATTTCTTATCATTGAAGTAGCCAATTCCGTCTTCGGCTTCTTTCTCGTGGATTAGGATGTTTGTGTGGGCGCCCATATTTCGTTGCTCAATTGACTCAAGTTTATTTACCTTCCACTTATTTAGCACCTTGACACAATAGATCCATGTTTCACCAGCTTTGCGAAAAGCATTTGGGCCGGTAGCAGATGCTACTAATTGAGACCCTCGCTTCTTAATATAGATCTCACTCATAGGGGTACCAACAAACTTATCATTAGCAGTTGTATGATGCCCCTTTTGTAGCTTTTTAAGAGTTTCTGAAACTCCATTCGCTGACGCCTCGATCATTTCGTTTTCAGCAATATTAATGTACAACTGATCTGACTCCTTACCTGTTAAAAGTGAGACCGTCTTGGTTAGCTCTCCTGTATTGTAATACTCCCTAAAGGTCTCCCAAAGTTTAATTACCTGGTCAGCCTCTCCCTGATAGTCAATGTAACCGGTTTTACTGACTTCTAATTTGTCGCCACCACCGTTCGTGATGACATAGGCTAACTCGTTTTCTATATCCGTAACTAGCCATTCTTCATCGGCTTTTCGAACCCAAATGGTTGATGTTTCTGATAATTTGATGCCTTGCTCTGCAAGTTCTTGAGCTATGGCAACACTAAAATCTTCTCCGTTCAAGGCCTCGGTATGACTAACCGCCAATCCGATCGATTCGCCCCCGTCTTTCTTTACCTTTGTTGGTGAAGTAGAATCTTCTCCACATCCTATCACAAAAATAACTGCCAATAGAAAACAAATGGCAATCGATTTAATCACTTTCTGCATTTTGTAAAACCTCTTCAATTTTCAAATCGGTTGTGATTGTAGTTAATCTGGTAAGTTCAATGGTAACAAACTCTTGTGTGCTCTTGTGTTCCAAAAAGCTTACTAATCTGAAAAAAAACTATTTAACTCGCGATTTTTTATCATTAAAATAGCCGACTTTATCTTCAGCATATTTTTCGTGGATCATAATTGTCGTATGCTTCCCCATATACCGAAGAAAATCGTTCGAGGGTAACAAGAAACTCCCTATAAGTCAATATATTAATTAACAGAATATCAGCTACACATCGAAATTCGAGGGTGCCGGACATAGAAGCGATTAGACCGCCGTAGGCTGTTGGAAGGATCGTACCAAGAACCGACCTGCAACACTCGTTCTTCGCTTGTTTCGGACTCTTGGAGGTTGCTGACTGATGTATTACTGTAATAATCCTCTCCGTAACAATCCTGACACTATTCCCAAGCATCACCAACCATGTCATAAAACCCATACCTATTTTCAGAATAACCTCCTACTGATGCTGCAAATTCATTCCCATTATCTACATCTGTGTCAGTTCAACCCAAATCATCGGCATTCTTATCGGCAAAACTAATATGATTAATCTTTTAGCCATAAATAATGTGCCCTTGTTGACAAGAACATTATATTAGAAACCGAAATGTAAAACAGAACCAGAACAGTCGAATAAGGCTAAGCACTCTTCTCAGTTGCTCCGCAAGCAATTTTGAGTGCTGAGGTATAGTAAAAAGCGAAAATAAACACGTCACCCTTAAATCGGAAATTTGACACTTTTCTGTTTTGGGTTGTTAGTAATAAATTGTGATGTAAACAAGATACAAGAGCCACCAAAATCAGAGGATCCCATCCAGATTCCTGGATTCCCATTTAGGAGATCCAAATGGACTGATCTAGGTGTCTCAAGTAAGACTGCCCGGGTGTTCCAATTAAACATAATTCGGCAATTTTGTCGAGTTTTACAGGAAACACCTGTAATTGGTGGTCAATTAACAGAAAATTAGAAAAAAAGACAGTGAAAAAGACAGGCAACAGGAGTTTTACGGTCAAAAAAGGTAACAATGCCCATCAATGCGAGGTGAATTGTTATCCTAAGCAGAGATCAAAGTTCAATATTTTGAGTTTCAAGCTGAAATTACGGATCAAGTAAACAGGTTTTAAAACGGTTATAAAATGGTTTTAGTGATTAATTTAATCTGAGCTTAGAATCCGGTTATTTGTGTGGTTAAAAGTGGGAAGAACGAGGTTTGAGAGAACAAGGATGAGGAGCGGAAGTTTGATGTTGTTGCCAATAGAGAGACAGAAAGTCGAAGGTATTAGCGTTTTCAATCTGTTTGGCTCAAAAATCTATCTATTCGAAGAACGTTTGGGTCTATATTCGGACTGGTTCAAACGTCTTTTCACAGTTAATCGATCAACCGGCTGACCAAGATTAAGACAAAAAATCCTCATGTAACCATCTCTATCAGAAGTAAAATATATTTTTTGACCGCTTGGAGAAAATTTAGGCTCTAGATTTACTCCAACACTATTGGTTAGAGGCCGCTGATTCTGACCATCACTATCCATAATAAACAGTTCATAATCATTGTTACGATTAGAAACATAGACAATTTGCAGGCCATCAGGTGAGAAAGATGGTTGATAGTCACCGCTAACTGTATGAGTCAACTGCTGTAGCTCAGTACCGTTCTGATTCATTATGAAAATATCGTAATTGTTTGCGCTGTGGGAAACAAAAACTATCTTCTGTCCATCCGGAGAAAACGAAGGAAACCCATCATCGACTTCATTATTCGTCAACTGGATTTTATTTTGACCATCGACGGAAACAGTAAAAATCTCTAGGTCAGGTTCCTGTTCTTGCGTCCGAGTTGTTTGCTCTACAGCCTCGAAGATGATGGTTTGGCCGTCTGGAGAAAAAGAGGGAGATCGTTCTACAGCCAGGTTATTGGTTAACCGCCGTCGATTTTGTCCGTTAAGATCCATGATCGAGATTGTAGCATTACTGGGTGTTGATCCACTTAGCTGTACGGTCAGTCTTGCTTGGCTCGATACTTTTCGTTCAGTAACAAAAGCAATTTGTTGACCATTAGGAGAAAAAACCGGCATGTATTCATTAATCTGTGGCGTTTGTGTTAGTTGAGTAATTTGTCCAGAAACTATGTCCAGTAAGAACAATTCAGCGTTCTTAAGCCGGTAAGAGGAAAAAATAATCTGCTTGCCATCAGGCGAAACAGCAGAACTGTAATCGTCAGCGTTCTCCGAACTAATTTTTGGTGCAGTGGGCAAAATTGTTCCGTCCGAAGAAAACACCTGGTGTTCTTCAACAACATTAGTTATTGGTGGGTTTTCGGTTGGTAGGCGATTGATACTAAAGGACGTACCAGTGTACGTAGCAATTGTTTGTCGTTGTCGCTCGTTACAATTATCGAGAATGGATCGAAAATAGCCAGCGGCTGTTGGTTGGCGATTATTTTGCCAATGAAGTTGACCCAACTGGAACTGAATATCGGTCTCCTGATTAGTAGAAAAAGTTTCGGGTTTGCCCTCCCTTACTAACTCTAGAGCTAATTCAAGGTGGTGGATAGAGTCATTGAGCTGAACTAAATACTCGTAAGCTTGAGCAAGCATCAGATGGGCCTGCAGTAGAACATCTGGTTGCTTAATAGTGTTAATGGAAACAGACAAATGATCGACAGCAAGCTGATATTGCTCTGACCGGATCAATTTTTTGCCAGTTTGTATCGCTAATCGTTCAGATGACTTTGCTTGGTAACGGCACTGAATAAAAACAAAACTAGGGAGAAAGGATATTAAAAGTAGGAAGATCCCGATTGAATCAATCGATTTTGTTCTAATCATGAACTGATTAGCGGTGTTGACCTTCGGTAATTATTGTTTTTTTATTGATGGGTATATTGTTGTAACGATGAACCTGACCATTAGGCCAAGTTACTTCAACCCAACTGATGCTGGTATCATCCCCTAAGCCAAAAGAGGCGGTCAAGCTGTTAAAAGACAAATAACTGGATCCTGCCTGAATTTCTTTCAATTGCAAACGTCCGTTAGAACCAGATTGAACTCTGACTTTGGCTCCAATTGCACTTCGATTGGAAGAAGTACCAATTAGTTTAATCTGCAACCAATTGTGTCGATTTCCGATCTCGTTGCGCATTAAAAAAGGACGGCCGTCGTTATTACAAACAAGTATATCAATGTCACCGTCATTATCGTAGTCACCAAAGCCCGCGCCACGACCTACCTGCAACGGCAGCTGCGGTAAATAATGACTGATTTCGTTAAAAAGGCGATTGCCAACATTCTCGAATAGTTGATCTTGTTGAGCGATCAAAATCTCGGGCCGACTTAACTCCTGAAATGTACTACCGTTAGCAACAAAAATATCGAGATCACCGTCATTATCAAAATCAAACAAGTCTGTTCCCCAACCAATGTATTTAACGCTTTCTTCTGCTAAGGAAGCACCATAAGATTCGTCTACCAATCGAATCGGGATTTCAGAGTCAGTTATCTCTGACTCAATCAGTGAGCCATCATCTTTTACAAGATTGTTATAAAGAGCATTTTCCTCATCAATCCAATGACTAATGAACAGATCGAGGTCGTTATCGTTATCGTAATCACCAGCAGCCAATCCCATGGAACCACGAAAGTCTGCAGCCCATGATTCTTCGCTAACATCACCAAAAGTGCCGTCTCCATTATTTTGATAAAGAAAGTTTGCTGAAGTATCGTTGGCAATATAGAGGTCTAAATCATTATCCAGGTCAAAATCAGTAAAGATAGCTTGTAAACTACGACCTCCTTTGGCGTACACCCCGAGTTTAGATGTGACATCAAGGAAAGTTCCGTCGCCATTATTCCGGTACATAACATTATCCTGAGGCTCAAAAACATGAGGATTCAAAGCGCTTGGAATTGGCTGACCAGCTCGTTTTGAATCCTTCTGCATTTGGTCAAGTGATTGTAAATCATAGACCACATAGTTAGGAACATATAGGTCTAAAAAACCGTCTTGGTCATAGTCTCCAAAGGCGGCACCTGTTCCCCACCGACCATCGCCAACACCAGCCTGGTTCGTAACATCAGTGAAAGTACCGTCTCCATTGTTTCGATAAAGTACATTAGGGCCATAGTTAGTCACATACAAATCGATATCACCATCATTGTCATAATCGCCACCTACACAACCAATGCCAAAACCCTGATGGCCTACACCAGCTTGTTTCGTAACATCAGTGAAAGTACCATCTCCATTGTTTCGGTACATAAAGTTTCCGGGCGAATCAGAGGTGATTTCGTTTTGGAGAGGACCGGGCAAATTGACTAAATAAAAATCTAGGTCGTGGTCATTATCATAATCAATCAATGCTACACCTGACCCCATATCTTCAACTAACAGAGATGATCGGGCACCTTGAGAGTACGTGAAGTCTATACCCGACGTGATGCCGACCTCCCGAAATAAAACTGGCTGAGACCAGACAAACGGAGACAGGACTATAATCGCACATAAAAAACCTACAGCCAATTTGCTTGAAAAAAAACCTGATTTTATCAGTTGAAGGCACACGAGGGAATAGAAGACAATTTCGTTCTGTTTAAGCTGGGGTGGCTTTTGGATTTCTATAAGCCGGCTTGGCTAATTTAGGTATCTGCTTACCAAAGCGCTCGTTGGTGAAGTCAATAGCGCGAATCTGCCACTTTCCTTTTTGATTCTGAAATGCAGCAATTAAATCACCATTTTGATTTCCCCACTTGTATTTACCATAAACGATTGCATTTCTAGCACGGGAGTCAATTTCCAAGCGGGAGACTTGGACTGACATTTCACCAGCATGTAATTTAAAAATACCAACCCATCCGTTTTTGACAGCTTTCCATCCTTCGTTTTTCTCAAATGCACCTGCCCAAAAAGTCCAAGCGGAGAAAACTTCTGTATCCTCACTTTTGACCCAATGCACCATAATATCATCTAATTCCTTTTTACTGATTGCCTCATTTTGGTTAGCTAGGACTTCATTAATGGACTGGTCTTCAGCGGCAAAGTCTATTTCAACTGAGGCCACAGTCGGTTCGTCCTGTGCAGCAGTAGTTAACTTTGGCTTAGTTACTGGATCTTCACTATTTCCACAGGCGACTAGAAAACCGACAAAAATCAGAGAGAATCTAAAAAGGCCATTTCTCTTTTCCATTTAAACTCCTTGTATCAACAGACAAACAAAGGGTTGGCTCACAAATTGACATCGCACAAATACATTTACAAGTATCAAACTTATCTATAGTCAGCAACTATATTATGCGCGAAGACATGCAAATCGACAAGAAAATTATTCCTGATCAATAATCCACCTCTAGATTCTCCGTCGAATGCGGGTTGCATATCTATCGAACTGTGATAGAATAAACGAAAATTGGTTGTTGAATCACCAGAACTGTGTCAATATCGAAATACCACTCTCATCTACTAGTTGTTCTGCTTGTCTTGTTAGTGTCCACATGGAGCTGTCAGCCACCATCAGAACAGCACTTGATCAACCTAAACATTGAAAATGGGCTACCCATAGTCCGGCGGCATCTTCCCATCCGTATCTCACTGGACCAGTTGAAATCTATTAGTCCTGATTTCACATTTTCAGCTTTTGCTTTGGCTATGGGGGACCCAACCGATCGACAAAATCCACCCAAACGCATTCCT
>JACLAC010022499.1_pt1 | contig 16466 bp, 12 predicted proteins | sample 8027881 | NCBI WGS metagenome assembly JACLAC01 (sample SAMN15725517, study PRJNA655200) | protist metagenome | isolation source: fluorescence activated cell sorting (FACS) single amplified genomes of... | place: Spain: Blaines Bay Microbial Observatory, Mediterranean Sea | collected 2016-01-19
TGGCAAGCAAACAAGCGGCGAATGAAGCGGTTCTCGCGCAGATATCTGGTGATACAGATATGAATGCGCTTTCAAGCGCAGAGCTTATCATTGAAGCTGCGACCGAAAATGTGGCACTCAAGAACTCTATCTTTGAAAAGCTATCAGCAATTACAGAAGATCATGTGATTCTCGCAACCAATACCTCTTCGATATCGATTACAGCGATTGCTTCGCATACCAATCGACCGGAAAAAGTTGTGGGAATGCACTTTATGAATCCGGTTCCTGTTATGAAATTGGTTGAGCTGATTCGTGGCTTGGGCACCTCTGATGAATCGTACTCTGCAGTCGAAGCGGTTGCCCAGAAAATGGGTAAAACAACCGTAGAAGGCCGTGATATGCCAGGTTTTATTGTTAATCGAATTCTGATGCCCTATATCAATGAAGCGGTACAAGCTCTATATGAAGGAATAGGAAGTGTTGAAGATATCGATGTTGCCATGAAATTGGGAACCAATGTTCCGATGGGACCACTTACTCTTGCCGACTTTATTGGTCTTGATACCTGTCTCGCCATTATGGAAGTTCTACATGATGGATTCAAGGACAGCAAGTATCGGCCATCTCCACTGCTGCGAAAATATGTCGAAGCAGGATGGTTGGGAAAGAAAACCAAACGTGGTTTCTACACCTATTGATCTGAAACAATACATTTTTGCTTTCAAAATCCCATACCTTGTTTAGTCACAATCATGTGGGATTGCTGCAAAGCTACATGCATACACATATAGAAATTTATTACTGATACGGAGACAAGATGTTTATTCTTCCAGAAGAAACCAAAGAAATTCAAGAGGCTGCACGAGAATTTGCTCGAGAACGGATAGCTCCCGGCGCATCCAAGAGAGATGAAACCCATGAGTATCCCACGGAGATCGTCTCAGAAATGGCCGATATGGGGTTTTTGGGAATGTTCATTCCGGAAGAGTATGATGGCGGTGGATATAGCATTTTGGACTATGTTGTTGCACTCGAAGAAATCTGCTATGCCGATGCGGGTGTGGGTGTGATTATGAGTGTCAACAATTCGTTGGTGTGTTGGCCGATTTTCAAGTTTGGTACTGAAGAGCAAAAGCAAAAATATTTGCGTCCACTTGCTTCTGGTGAAAAACTTGGCTGTTATGCGCTTACAGAGCCCGAAGCGGGTTCTGATGCGGCAGCACAACGAACCAAGATGGAGACCACAGCAGATGGCTATCTTCTGACCGGCAGTAAAATGTGGATAACCAATGGGCCACAAGCTGATATCTGTGTCACCTATGCCAACAAAGACTACAATTCGATGGTTGATCGATCCATTAACAAATGGCGAAGCCCGACAGGATATGTCTCAGCCTTTATTCTAGAAAACACTTTCGAAGGATATTCTGTTGGAAAGATAGAAGAGAAGATGGGTATATCTTGTTCTGGAACATCTGCTCTTGTCTTTGAAAACCTCAAGGTTCCCCATGAGAACCTCTTGGGAACAGAAGGGAAAGGTTTTGAAGTGGCGATGAATACGCTTGATGGCGGTAGAATTGGGATCGCAGCACAGGCCTTGGGTATTGCACAAAGAGCCTTTGATCTGGCGCAGCAATATGCCAAAGACCGGGTTGCTTTTGGAAAGCCGATCTCCAAATTGCAGGCCATTCAATGGATGATTGCCGATATGGCGACACGAATAGAAGCGGCTCGTTTGCTTACCTGGAAAGCGGCCACCCTCAAAGATAGAGAGATGGCAGGAGAAGATCTAGGAGATCGCTCCGCGGTGAGTCGCGCTTGCTCTATGGCCAAGCTCTATGCAAGTGAATGCGCCAATTTTTGTGCGGACAAAGCACTCCAGATTCATGGAGGGTATGGGTACAGCAAAGAGTATGAGGTTGAGCGTTTGTATCGCGATGCACGGATTACAACCCTGTATGAAGGCACAAGCGAAATTCAGCGCCTTGTTATTTCAAAGAGCTATTTATAATAGGGAGTGCGCAAGATATGGGGCGTAGACGACACAAGCCTACAGTTGTCTTTCTCATCGGAACGTTTACAGAGTTTATTGGCAATCGAGACCAACCACAAGCTTTGTACACACGTCCTGTTGTGTTTATTCTCGGTCCAGCAGGATCGGGAAAGACGATTGTTGCCAAGCATCTTTTGGGGGAGAAAGCAGCGATTTTTCGCAAAGACGAGGTTTTTTCTTTGTTGTTAAAGCGCATCTTATCACGTAGCTGGCATCATACGCCATTGCTATCTCCTAAGGCAATTATCTTTGAAATCCCTTCTTCTCTTGGAAACAAACCGCAAATTACAAAACTGCTGACGGAACTACTTCAATTACGCAATGAGAAGGGCTATCGCAGCTTCGTTCTGGATTCTGAGGACAATGCTTCTTTACAAGGACTAATGTCTTCTATTGATAGTACACAACGTGTTAGTATGGTACTTCGCTTGCCGGAAGGAAAAGGACGTTATCGTTTCTTGGCACATCACTGTCGACAAAAAAATATTCCTCTACGATATGCCAGAAAGCTTTCAAAGGTAGAGCCATGGAAGTATAGAGATGTTCTATCACAGCTAGAGAGAATAGAGGAAACGCTAAATCACTAATATATCTTCTGTTTTTGCGTGTGTTAGTTGGGCTCTATATCAATAAATCTGGTCTTGGGTAGCTGCTCTTGTATCTCTTTTTCCAAGTCATCAATGGTCTGTGTGACATGTTCCATGGATTGAACAGAGAGTTTTTGGGCAAAGTGTGAAAAATCTTCAAAAGAAGAGATCTTTTCATATTCAGCCTTGAGATCGATGGGTATCGTTTGTGCCAATTTCTGCTCATCAAGTTCAATCTCTACTTGGATATCGTATTCCGATGCTCCGATGACTTCTGTTCGAATGTGATCGACATTTCCCAGATACGATTTTTTCTTGAGAATATGGAGAAGCTTTGTCATATCTTTTTCTGGAATGCTTTCACCAATCAATAATTCGCGATTTCTCGCGATTAACCATACGGCAACAAAGCCCAACAAGATACCAATGAGAATCGAGCCAATTGCATCCCAGTAGTATTGATTCGTGAAGTGGGTGAGCAATAGGCTGCTCATGGCGATAAGAACACCCAAGCAGGCCGCTGCATCTTCCATCAAAACAGCGACCGCCGAAGGATCAGCCTCCTTGCGTAGGTATTGCCAAAAGGGTGCTCCTTTTGACATCGTCTTTAGGGCTTTCCACGCAATAAAGAGAACATACCCTTCGACAGCAAGAGAGAAGAGCAAAATTCCGATAGACCACATATTCACAGCAACTGGAGCTGTGGGATGAAGGAGATGAGAGACGCCATGATAGATGGTGACGCCACACCCCAAGAAGAATATACCGACAGCACTGATTAAAGACCAGATAAAACGCTCTTTTCCATACCCTGTCGTATGTGTAGAATCAGCTTTTTTATGGGATTGTTGGACCCCGATTAAGAGCAGTGTTTGGTTCATAACATCAGCGAAAGAATGGATACTTTCGGCGAGCATAGCACTAGAGCCAGTGACGGCAAAGCCGATTATTTTTGCAACCATGACTGTGCTGTTACCGATAATTGCTGCAATGATTGATTTTTTTGATTCAGAAGCCATAGTTGTGTCTTGGGGTAGGGAGAGAGTCTATTGTTGAATACAAAAGAAGAAGTATAATTAAAATAATAATGAATGAATACAGTGTCTATACCGAAGAAAAATTGCGATAACGGTTATGATTTCAGAAATGCTATAACAAGATTCATATCAAGTGTTGGATATTCAAATACGATAATTGCGTAAGAAGTGGGTGTTCAAATGTGTTAGAAAAGATATGCTTTTGTTGTATATGAAGAATAGGATGTTCAATATATGAGTTCGCTATGTATCAAAGGATTGAATAAGGATCAAAAAGATAGGATCTATACTGGTCCAGAGCCTTTGATCGTGGGGCGATCCAGAGCGTGCAATATTTTTATTTCAGATGTCCGTTCTTCTCGTCAGCAAGCTCGTTTTTTCTGGGAAGATGAAGAGGTCTTGTTCGTTGAAGATATGGGAAGCCTAAACGGAAGCTTTGTGAATGGTGTTCAAATCGAACGAATGCGTTTGTATGAGGGGGATATTATTCGCTTGGGCAGCACCGATTTTGTGGTGCAAAAAGAAAAAAGCACGACGGTGCAGGTTGTGGATCCAATTTTTCCGCAGCAGACCAAAATGGTCAAGAAGATGTCGCGCCTATCGATGCCTTCATTGGAAACAATGCTGGTACAAGACTATTTTGAAGCGATCGGTGTTACGGAAGAATTAAAAGGTTCCCAGGTTGAAATTGCAGATGATCTTCGACGTGTGCAGCAAAATGATAGAAATCTGCGTAATTACGCAGTTCTTTTTGAGATTAGCAAGGCGATGCAGCGCCAAAGCAATGTGAATTCGATGCTTTGTTCTGTTCTGGATCTTCTTCTAAAGGCCCCCGGAGGAGATCTTGCGTATGTTGTGATGCTTGATCAAGAGGGAGGATTGCAGCCCAAGGTTATTCGAGATGTACAAGGAACCAGTCCAAAGAAAGTGGTCATTAGTGCTACATTGTCGCAGTATGTTCTCGATCAACAGTGCGGTGTCATTGTGCCCGACCTACAACAAGATTCCCGATTTAATAGTTCTGAGTCTATCATTTTAAGTATGACCGCTTCGATTTTGGCGGCTCCAATTATCATAGAAAATGAATCTCGAGGTATTTTGGCGTTGCTGGCAAAGGATAGTGATCCTGATATGCAAGAAGCAGATTTGGAATTGCTTTGTGTGGTAGCTGGTGTTGTTGCGCAAACAATCCAAAATTTAGAATTGCAAGAACAACGAGAAAAATACCTAAAAGAGCTAGAAGAAGCGAACAAAAAGATTTTGGAGACACAATCACAGCTTCTAAAGTCAGAAAAGATGGCTGCCATCGGACGATTGTCGAGTGGTGTCATCCATGAGGTGAAAAATCATCTTAGCCCCTTAATGCTGGCTGATTTTGTAGCAGAGCAATATCCAGAAGATGAAGATATTCAAGAAATGACAGAGATGGTGATTGAAGCCCGCAATCGGATCTTGGATCTTGTCGATGAGATCAGAATGTTCGCACGAGGAGACAATCGACAATACAACATGCTTCCACACAAACTATCAAGTGTTGTCCAGCGAGTAATTCGTTTTGTCTCTTGTGATGCCAAAGTACGACGAACCAAATTAAACTATACCTGCATTGAAGATCAATTGTTGATTATCGATGCCGATCGTATGCGACAGGTGTTGATCAATCTCATTCAAAATGCCGCCGACGCAGTCGAGCACAAAGAAAGTCCACAGATTGGTGTTCGTGTTTTTCGTAAGGGAAGCCATGCATGTATTTCTGTCATCGATAATGGAATAGGGATTCCCAAAGAATTAATTCGAAAGATATTCGATCCTCTTTTTACCACCAAGGGAGAAAATGGACTGGGTCTTGGATTGGACATCTGCAAGAGAATAGTGAAGGCACACCAAGGAGAGCTGATATGTTCTTCCATCGAGAGCAAGGGTACGACCTTTACCATCATGGTACCGATTGACCCAACAGAAATGGGGCTAAACACTACCGATTGAGATGTATGCATACCGTGTCATTTGTCATATGTACCATCTGAGGCAAACACATGCGAAAGATCGCGAAATGTTTTGAATTCAAGACAATTGCCAGAAGGATCATCCACAAAAAAAGTTCCTTGTTCTCCAGGTTCTCCAACAAATCGGATTTTGGGTTCAATACGAAAAGCTATATTGTGCTTCTCAATCCTTTGGTGTAGGTTTTTCCAGTCTGAAAAAGGAAGTATGGCGCCGAAATGGCGTGTCGGAACCGCATCACCATCGACAGTGTTTTTTTCGAGGTCTTTTGTTCTTTGCTTGACGAGATGTGCAGAGATTTGATGTCCAAAGAAATTAAAATCAATCCATCTTGGTGCGGAGCGACCTTCGTGACAGCCCAAAATGTGCCCATAAAAATATCGAGTTTGGTCAAGATTATGAACCGGAAAAGCGAGATGAAAGGGAATCATAATTCTCTCGAAAAAATGTTGTTTAGGAAAGAGCGCAAAATACCATAAATCTGTGGAATTGATTCATGTGCTCCCATATCTTTGGAGAGCTGTGCACCTTCTTGCATGGGGAGATCGGAGACAAAATATAGAAAATTGCTCTCCACATCTTTTCGAAGAACACCTTGATGCAGAGATCTCTGGATTTGTCTGGCATAAAAAGAGCCTTCCATCTCCAGTCCCACACAGCTCCAAAAATGAAGAAAATAGTGTAACAAAGGCTTGTTTTGTAGTAGTGTTCCTTCGACAGTGAGCACCGATCCTTCGTGGACATTCTTTAGGAAAGGATTGGAAGGATGTATTCTCGACGAACGCATGGGGTATGCAACTTCTCGATTGGCCAAAACCACCTGTTTGGACAGCAGAATATCGCCTCTGTTTCCAACAAGAGCACCTGCTTTTCCCATAATGTTGATGGATTTGATTTGTTTGTGAAAAAGCGAGATCAATGCCGACATAATGGACTCTGCTTGTTTGCCAAAAGCGTAGTCGATATTAATAATGATGTGATGAGGATGACATGCTGAGACTATACTTAAACATGGGTCAATATGATTTTTGTCCAGATTTTTGAGATGGATAATATCAACCGGCATCCCGGTTGAGCTTTTTTGATTGCAGGTTTGAAAGCCAGAGAAGGGCTGGTCAAAAAATTTTCGTTGTTCCGGAAAAGCATGAAGATAATCATCCAGAATGGCATAGACATAGTCAATTTTATGGGAAAACAATGTGGGATCGAGATGGTGTTGCTTTTGACCCCATGTATAGATGGCATCTGCATGACGATGAATATGTGGAGAGAGACAATTGTGCATAACAAAACGATTGGAGCTGATGATGTCGACAACGACATTTTCCATATCGATATTTTGTTGGTGACATTGTTCTTGGATATTACGGATCCATCTCTCTGTACTGTCTTCGAAATATTGCTGTTCGTGTTCTTCAACATACAAAATGTAATCTTCATGATGAAGGGCAAGAGACCGAAGCGCTTCGATGGTTTTTTGAGGCCAAAGAGATTGAAAAATACGCCAGTTCTCTCCCAGTTTGTTCTGTAGAAGAATCTCAATCTCTTCTTGTGGAGAGTAAAGTTTTTCCAAGATATTATGCTGATGCAGCAAGCGACGAAGTTTTTGTGCTTCGATCGAATGTATGCAAAGATTGCTAACAAAATCAATGAGATCGGTATGCATATCGCGAACCAAGACAAGGCTTTTGCCTGGATTGATCTTTTTGATATTTCTGCGTCTGTATTTGGTTTTGACACCTTGTAGATGCTGGCTGATGGGGGCCAGTAAAGAAGGTGTTTCGGTGGCGATAAGGTATACATGTGTAGTGAGAATATCTTGTGGAAGTCGATTTCTCGCGTAGCTCCATGCCCCAAAGTCTATTTTTTGTGCTTCTTTGATGTGGGGATGAAGGGCAGGTGACATGGCTTCATATACTTCCAGCATATGTTCTATGCGAATTTGTCCCGATTTTTTCTCTTGTTGTAATGTTGCCGTAAATTGGTTGATGGATCCAAAAAGCGGAAATTTATTTTTCAATGCTCGGGATACTGCTTGGGCAAAATGTGGTGTCTCTGTGATCATTTCTATGAAAGAGGAGACATCCCAGCACTCTATCAATACTGGTGTGTGGCAAATCAGTTGTGCTTCTTGTGGAATATGAAGAAGACTCTCTCTCAGACCAATAAAGGTTCCTGCTGTGATGTTGTAATGAAAACGTGAATCCGGTCCTTCTTTCTTGTGTAATTCGATAATGCCCTTGGCCAAAAAGAAGAGGGCAAAATGAGATGGAATCGTTTGTCCTTTTTCAAAGGAGAAAAGAGGTCTCTCTTTTTGCTGGAGCAAAGACTTTTGCTGTTTTGTTAGAATAGAGAGTGGCCAGCATTGGAATGGATCAAATGTATGTGACATAAAGGCTCCATAATATTGTGTTAGGACAAAGATATTGATCGCGAAGAATAAAGAATAGACAACAAAATAACGTATTTGTGCGTGTTCATTTGTATGAGAATAGCGGAATTTCTACAATTAGAGACACAAGAAGAAAAACAAGATACAAGATTGCTGGTATTTTTGGTACATTGAGAGCAAGAGATTTCCGTTTGTTTGGCTATATTGTTTTGCCCAAAAAAATCCAAATCGTTATATTGTTTTGATACATTATAGGAGTGCATTGTGAGTTCGGAAAACATAGAATCGAAACCGTTACCTAGAGGCACAGTGATTGCGGCTCGATATGAGATAGAGAAGTATCTCGGAGAAAGTTTACTCGGTCCAACATATGTCGTGAAACACATAGAACAACAAACATTTTTGGTACTTCGTTTTATAAGAAAAGATTATAAAAGCAAAGATGATTTTGAGAGTGTGCAAGCCCTCATAGAAAAAGTAAGGGAAATCAAACACCCAAATATGATTCGATATGGAAATATGGGGATCTATCAAGATTCGATTTTCTTCACACAAGAATATTTCCGAAGCGAAAACCTACGCGCACTCATCATAAATAAGCAAGATGAAATGGAGCGGTTCTCTATTGAAGAAGCGTTTGCGATCGCGGCCAAGATTCTGGAGGCAATCAAAGAACTTCATCGGGTGGGGATTTATCATACTACCATTAAGCCTGAGAATATCTTGGTGCGAGATTCTTCATTGAGCGGACGGTTTGTGCGTCAGATCAAGCTGAATGATGTTATGACGTCCGCTATTTTGGGTGAAAAAACCTTGCCAAGCCCCTATCGTGCTCCAGAATGTCGTCCAGAATTGGCAATGGGAAAAGAGGCTTCTGAAGCCTCTGACATTTTCTCTGTCGGAATCATTTTGTATGAATTGTTGGTAGGAAAACCTGCAAAAGGAACCTATTTACCTCCTTCTCAACTTCGTGGAGGGTTGTCGATAGATGTCGATAATATCATCAATCAAGCACTGAGTTTTCAGCCAGAAAGTCGATACAACTCAGCCAAGGCAATGCACAATCATATCCAAAATAGCATTGGAGACTTTGTTTTGGATATGCCACAGTCCTCAAGCAATCGAATGGCGATTGTGGCATTGAGTGCAACAGTTGTGATGTTGTTGGGTTTTTTGGGGTATTTAATGCTTCTACAGCAACAACCAACATCACAAGAAAAGCGATTCGAAGCGATGAAAGCAAAAGATGAAACGTTGTTGAATGATATCAAGTCAGCGCGCAAGCAGCAGAAGCCGATTGCCGTGCAACTGGTAGAAGAGATGAATGCCAAGGTTGAAGGAATGCGGTACATTCCGGCTGGGCCAGTTGCGATTGGTGTGTTTCAGCGCGAATATGATGACAAACTAACACCCAAATTGCCATCCGATATTACAGCACATATGGAGATTGTGGGTCATTACTATATCGATCAATTCGAGTATCCCAATACTCCACCGCAAAAAGGAGAGAAACCGGAGTTCTTGGCCAATATTTCACAAAACTCTGCAGCAAAGATGTGTGCCAAAGAAGGCAAAAGACTCTGTTCTTCCATCGAATGGGAAAAAGCATGTCGCGGTCCCAACAGCTACATTTATTCCTACGGAAATACTTCAGATAAAGAATATTGCAGCAAAGACAACTATGGCGAGAAATGTCAAAGTGATTACGGGGTGTATGGTATGAGCTCAGATGCTGCTGAGTGGACGAGCTCAATCTCTCCAAGTTCTGCAGATGAGGCCATTATCAAAGGTGGTGATGTTGCGGGTTCTCCAGATCGGCGATATCGATGCAGCAATCGTGTAGATAAGCGCAAAAACTATACCCATACACTGATCTTTTTTCGCTGCTGTAAGGATGTAGAGAGAGTTCTTGCAGAAGAGGAAGAAAGAAAAGCACAAGAAGCTGCGCAAGATACAGCCGCGGAAGAATAAAACAATTCTTTACGGATTGTTCTTTACTTGCAAAGGTTGCTTTTTTAATTCTCTATGGATGATGCGAAAGACATTGGGATGGTATGTCAGCTCGCTGTGGCCAATTCCACGCAGCTGAAAATTTTTGATGTTTGGATTCTCTGGTGTCGGTCTTAATATGGAGCACCACCATGGGCAGATAACGTCTTGTCGAGAGAAGATACTGATGAGCGGAATATCTTCGGGAAAGCCTTCTTCTTGCAGTCTTCGAATTAATTTTGATTTTGGAAGCATCTGTAGGGGACTTGTTGAGAGAAGCCCAAGACCCATTATTCCGACACCGACAAGTGCTGTGGGTGTACCGTGGTGTGGTGAACCAAGTGTGATAAGACTCTGTACTCGTTTGTCTCCACCAAAATGTTGAATATAGTGTCTCGCAATAAGTCCACCCATGGAGTGCCCCACAATATGGAATTTTTCGATATTGTGGTTTTTACAAACCCGCTCCATTTTGGCGTATAAATATTCTGCTTGTAAGGAGATCGATTTGGTGTTGAAACGCCACATTAATCCACCAAGATTGAGACTCAAAACCCCATATCCTTCTCTTCGCAAACGGTGCTCCATGGTTTCCCATATATTGCGGGTTTGAAAAAAACCATGCAACAAAAGAACTGTTTCTGGAAATTGTGCAAAATCACTTTTTTTTGTGATTTTATTTCCACGAAGATAGACCTTACGAATACTGCCCAGTTGATTTCTTAAAAGATGATAGAGATTTGGCAAAGTCGGGCTCCTGGTTTTTGTTCTTCCAATCTATCAAGAATCAATACGAAAATTGCTATGAATTGACAAGAGAAATCTTGATTACGCGATTTTCATATCGTTATTATTTTGGATAATGCTAATATACATATTGTTATTGATGGAGAATATTATGAAATGGATTGTACCACTATTGTGGATTGGATGTGCGGAAGAAAAATTGGAAGCACCCGATCTAAACATTACAGAAACAGAGACTTGTGGAGGAACTGCTCCGGTTATTGAGTCGTTAACCTGTGAAAATTCAGGGATGCAGTTTGATGAGGATGAGGGTCGAGATTTACCGACGATCTCATTTTATGTCAATATAAGCGATGAAGATGCAGATATTACCTCCTATGATATGCTCGTCGAGTTTGATACCAGTATAGACAATGCTTTGGATTCTGATGCACTTCGATTGGGTAATATTTCGGGTGCCTTGGGTACCGAGCCTTGTTCGGTTTCAAGAGGGGATATTGGTGTCACTGTGTTTTTGAACAATGGTGGTGGTCCACCAGAGCTTACAACCACCTATGAGTGGTATGTGTCGGTTTTTGATTCTGCAGGAGATCGCTCAGATCCAGCAATGGTGGTATGTACAACCCCAGATGAATTTGGAGAAGGGGATATAGATTAGGAATTTCTGGCTGTGATGCGTCGCACTTGCATCACCCCAGATATCTTTCGAATGGCCCGCGTCAGTTTTTTTAGTGAGCCGACATTTTTGACAATGAGTTCCAAATAGAACAAGGCTTTGTGATCATCAGTTGCATGGGCTTCCATTTTACAGACATTGATGTTGTGGGTTTTGCAGGCGGCACCGAGATCTGCGAGTATGCCCATTTGATCATTGCAGATGATTTCAAGTGCTGTGGTATGCGCAGATTCAGAATGTTGTTGCCACTCAACAGCGACCCGTAAGGAGGCGTCGGAGTGTAGGAGCTGCGAGCAATCGGAGCGATGTATAGAAATACCTCTTCCTCGTGTGATAAAGCCCATAATGGGTTCTCCAGGAAGTGGAGAGCAGCACTTGGCAAAGGAGGTAAGAACATTTTGCTTGCCACCAACAGCGACAGGCGATACCGGCTTGGAGCGAATCCTGGAGATGAATGTGCTTAGTGTACTTTTGGCCGGCTTTTGGGATTCGGGAAAGAGCAGTTTATTGATTTTGGATATGGATGTCGCACCAGAGGATATGGAGAGATAGAGATGCTCTGGTGTTTTGAAACGTAGGCTCTTACATGCCTCTTGTATCTTTCCATTTTTGAGAAGCTTGGGTAGCGATGCTTCATTCTTTTGGATCTCCTTTTCTAAGATCTCTTTTCCCAAAGCAATGCCGGCTTGCCGTTCTTCTTCTCGAATATAGTGACGGATTTTGGATATGGCTCTTCCTGTTCGTACGATATCCAACCACGCTCGCTTTGGAGTTTGGGTCGACGATGTTTGTACAGATATTCGATCACCATTTTGGAGAACATATCGCAAGGGGACCATTTTTCCATTGGCAAAAGCACCTGTACACTGATTGCCTACTTCTGTATGAATGGCATACGCAAAATCGAGTGCAGTTGCTTGTTGTGGAAATATTTTGATGTCTCCCTTGGGGGTGAACACAAAAATTTCATTGGAGAATAGATCGACTTTTACGGTTTCCAAAAATTCAGCAGGATCTTGAATCTCTTTGGCGGCTTCAAAGAGTGCGCGCAATTTTGATATTTTTTGGACATCCGATTTGGATAGAGCAAGATGTCCTTCCTTGTATCTCCAGTGTGCAGCGATACCATATTCTGCAAAATTGTGCATTTCTGCGGTACGGATTTGAATTTCTACCTGTTCTCCACTGGGGATAATTACGGTGTGCAACGATTGGTAGCCATTGGATTTTGGCTGGGCGATATAGTCCTTGAGACGCTCTGGGTGATGAGGGTAGATACCATGAATGTGTCCCAAACATGCATAGCAATGATTGATATCATCAACAATAACGCGAAAAGCGATTAGGTCGTGCACTTGATCAAAAGATATTTTGTTGGAATCCATTTTGCGATAAATGGACACCAGATGTTTGGTTCGACCATATATTTTGCATTGAATGCCTTTTTGGGCGAGGAATTCTTGGATTTGTAATTTGAACTGGTCGATATATTCTGTGTTGGCTTCATTTTTTGCGGAGAGATCTGTGCTGAGTTGATCATAGATCTCTGGTTCTAGGTATCGAAAACACAGATCCTCAAGCTCAGATTTGACCCTAGAGAGTCCAAGTCGGTTTGCGATCGGTGCAAAGATATCCATGGTTTCTCTGGATATGGCTTTTTGTCGATCGCTTTTCATATGCTCCATTGTGCGCATATTGTGGAGACGATCGGCCAATTTGACGAGAACAACGCGAATGTCATTGGCCATCGCAAGAACCATCTTGCGAAAGTTTTCTGCTTGGGCTTCTTCTTGGCTCCGAAATTGTAGCTTCCCAATTTTGGTGACACCATCGACGAGATCTGCAACATCGAGGCCAAAATTATCCTCAATTTCTTCATGTGAGACCATGCAGTCTTCCATTGTGTCGTGAAGGAGACCTGTAGCAATGGTGTCCACATCCATCTTCATCTCGGATAGAATCATCGCGACAGCCAGAGGATGTGTTAAATACGCTTCTCCACTTTTTCGTGTTTGTCCATTGTGTGCCTGTGCCGCGAAGATATAGGCATTGACTATGGTTTGAATATCTGCATCTTTTGCATATTGTTGCACAGAGGATATTAGTTCATTGAGACGCATAAAAATACATCGTCCTGTTATTGGGTTCCACAAACATTATTAGATTGATATTATAGACGGAAAACATCGTATTTCGATATAATTTTTCCATCTTTATTATGAGGTGAAGCGTGTGACCCACTTTTCGCGATGACTTCTTTGTAAGAGAGTGGTAATTAATATCGATTGAAATTGATCCTGTGCACTTGTTAGATCATCGTTTATCAGTAGATAATCAAAGGTTTGGCAGTGCTGCAGTTGCTCTCTAATCTGAAGCATTCTGGCTGATATCACGTCCTCAGAATCGGTGTTTCTGGATCGCAGACGTGCTTCAATAACATCGATACTCGGAGGGAGAATAAAGATAGAGGTACAGTTCGGCATCCGGGTGCGAACTTGTGCAGCACCTTGTGGATCGATATCCAGAATAATGCTTTCACCTCTTTCAAGTGCATCTTGAATGGGTTTTTTGGGTGTGCCATAAAAGTTGTCATAAACTTTTGCCCACTCCAAGAAGGAACCTTGTTCGACTTCTTTGCGAAATGTTTGGGTATCCATAAAACGATAGTCTTTTCCATCTATTTCTGTGCTTCTTTTGTGACGAGTGGTTGCAGAGATAGAAAAAGAAATATGTGGTGTATGGGCCAAGGCATGATGAACAAGAGTTGTTTTTCCTGTACCACTTGGTCCAGTAACAACAAAGAGAGCGCCTTTGTCTGGAGCAGACCATTGTTTCATTGCAATACTCATTTTTTATTCTCCAAAATACAAAGAGCGTGAAGGGGACATTCATTACATGTAGCTGCAACAACGTTTGTTGGGTTTTTCTCGAAAAAACAAGAAGTGTGATTGCAAAATCATAGCGAACTGGATCTTTTGCGTCAAGTTTTCGATGCTTGGATATGATGGTTTGTGCTGTTTTGTGGCTGTCCACCTTCAGTGTTCATAGAGCGATTGATTGTGAATGCATATCGCAAGCAGAAATATCGAGACATTGTATGTGAATCATGGTTAGCAAAGATCGGTTCTATTGCAGGACTCTCTTTGGCGAATGTTTCAATTGTTGTGATTCGCTACTCCAAATCAGTGGCCGTTTCCCTAATCTGTTCAAGGATGTTTTTGATGTCGATAATTAAAGACGATATTTCATGCTTTGGTGTTTTTGAAGCGATGATATTGATCTCTCTCGCAACCTCTTGGAGTGAAAAATCGATTTTTCTACCCATTGGATCAGATTTTTCTAGAAATCCAGAGAGTTGATCGCATGCCGCCCGAAATTTGATTAATTCTTGGGATATATCTGATTTTTCAACCAGAAGAACAACTTCATGAGAAAGTCTTTTGGGATTTAGGTTGGGGCCGAGCAAACGTAGCAATCTTTTTTCCAATCGAGCGGCAAGAAATTGTGCAACATCTTCATTTCTTGCTTCCATCTCGCAGCGTTTTTGCTGCAATACGCGAACATGAGATATTAGGGTTTGCTTTTTTTCTTGTCCTTGGCTTTCTTTGTGTACAAGAATATCTTCCAAAGCAGCCCCGAGAGCTGTTTCTACCAGGACCCATTCTTGGGAAGCGTTTGGGATCTCTTCTTTGATAACCAAAACACCGGGTTTATCGATAATACTGGAGAATGGAATGCTGTCTTGTTCTCGCTGAATTCGTTTGGCGATATGTTGCATTGCGATCAAATAGCGCTCAGCAAGGAGAGGATCGGCTGATATATTATGTGTGCTATCAAGGGTGGTGCGATGGACAAATACTTCTATTCGGCCTCTACCGATCTCTTGTGAAATCCGTTTTCGAATTCGAGGCTCTAACGATAAATACCCCTTGGGTACACGAATTTGAACATCACGAAAACGATGTACAGAAGATCGAAGTTCAATCGTGATGGAAAGGCTTTTGTTGGACGCTTCTCCACGTCCATATGCAGTCATACAAATCATAACAATTACATGTGAAAAACAGTCTAATAACCCGTAATATATACGAAAACCAATATTTGGTTGTTGCTATTGATTATGATTGTTTATAAACCAGTAACAGACTTTGTCGCCCAGTTGATGCTGGCGACAGGTGTATATGAGTCCTCGACAGATATTCCTCTTGTTACGGACCACACGAGCGCACCATCGAGATAGATATTGATGGTGACATCGTTGTTGCCATTGTATACGGACGATGGATAATCATGTACCACAACAGTATAGTTACCATTGCTTTGCGGATCGTCAATATTGATGTTCTCAGGACCGACACCGGATATATCATCCAAGTCTAGGATGGGGTCATCTGAGGAATAGCCATATTGTCCCCAATCGAGCCCGGAATACACACAGTTTGCATAATAGCAATCTTGATCGGATTGGAGAGAGCTGCTCCAATCATTTCCTGGAGCGATAAGATGCAGATCCATATCATCACCGGAATGTACCCAATACATCTCAACCCAGAGATTTTGTGATGGAACCGCATTGAGGACCGCATCACAGGTATCGCTAAGACCGGCATCGTTGGTAACGGTTAAGCGACCGATATACTCTCCAGCGACATCCGGCATAAAATAAAAGCTAGAAGATGTGGAGTCCGTAAAGTATGGAAATGCGGTTCCTTCTGGGTATGTTATCAAGTCCCAGTTGTAGGAGAGGGAGCCACCATTGGGATCGCTAGAGGCAGTACCATCAAATAGCGCTTCCTCAAAAGGAGGGCTTACCTCCGAAGGATTGACACTACATACAGCGATGGGTGGCTGTCCTTCTTCTGAAGCCGGCTCTGCAGGCTCCCCTGTTGGTTCTGAAGTGGGATCTGCGGTACCGATTTCATCTGGATCGGTTTCTGTTTCGTCAGGCCCAGTATTTACTTTCTCTATACTGTCGACGTTGTATTCTGAGCAGGCAAGC
>JACLAC010008601.1_pt1 | contig 16457 bp, 11 predicted proteins | sample 8027881 | NCBI WGS metagenome assembly JACLAC01 (sample SAMN15725517, study PRJNA655200) | protist metagenome | isolation source: fluorescence activated cell sorting (FACS) single amplified genomes of... | place: Spain: Blaines Bay Microbial Observatory, Mediterranean Sea | collected 2016-01-19
TGTCGTGGGTGCAGCAAGCCGAACTTTCGTGGGGCTGAAAAGGTAATCGAAGTGAACGTCTCAAAAGTTCTTGTATGTGGTGCAACCGGGTACGTGGGTGGACGCTTAGTGCCCCGTTTACTCGAGGAGGGTTTGGAGGTGCGCTGCTTGGTACGCAGCCCCGAGAAAATGGCTGACTTTCGATATCACGATCACGCCAATTTGACGATTATCGAAGGCTCACTTGATGATCAGGATCGAATCAAGGAAGCTGCTGCGGCGGTTGATGTTGCCTATTACCTCGTGCACGCCATGATCAGTGCGGGGGACGATTATGATGCACGCGATCGTGAAATGGCCAGGAATTTTCTCGATGGATTGGTAGGTTCCGGATGTCAACGCATCATTTACCTGGGCGGACTGGGAGAAATGGGACCGGATCTCAGTAAGCACCTGCGTAGTCGCCGTGCAGTTGCCGAGATACTCCAGTCCGGTGCCATTCCAGCGACCGTGTTCCGCGCAGCAATGATCATAGGGTCAGGCTCCGCATCGTTTGAGATTCTTCGCTATCTGGTTGATCGCTTACCGATCATGATCACGCCGAAATGGGTCAAGGTGGAAACGCAGCCGATTGCGATTCGTGACGTGTTGCGGTATTTGGTCCAATGTCTTGAAGTGCCAGCCACGGTTGGTCGGGTGATTGATATTGGGGGGTCCGATGTCCTGACTTACCGCGAGATGATGCAAGTAATGGCGGTTGCAAACGGTTTGGCAAAGCGGCTGATCATGCCCGTTCCTGTTCTTACGCCACGGTTGAGTTCGGGTTGGATTTCGTGGGTTACTCCTGTAAATGCGAATATCGCACGTCCCCTGGCAGAAGGTTTGAGAAATCGTACCGTCTGCCGTAACAACGTTGCATCTGAATTGATGCCGGGCGAACTGATGGGCGTCGAGTCTGCCATCCACGCTGCTCTCGGTAAGCTGGCGGCAGGTGAGATCGAAACGCGGTGGTCGACTGCTGGGGAAATGCCCGGGGATCCCTCATGGTCAGGTGGCACGACCTTCCGTGATGAACGTGCGACCGAGGTGAATGCGCCGGAAGCGGATGCGTTTCAGGCGATCTGTCAAATTGGTGGGAAGTACGGTTACTGGGGGGCTGATTGGTTGTGGTCGCTGCGGGGTTGGATGGATAAGTTTGTCGGCGGTCCCGGGCTTCGACGAGGAAGACGCCATCCTACAGAACTCAGGTATGGGGAAGCCGTTGATTTTTGGAGGGTCAATGGTTACCACGCAGGTGAGTTGTTGCGGTTGCACGCCGAAATGAAATTGCCAGGAGACGCTGAGTTGGAATTTCAGGTAGAGGCGATCCCCGGCGGCCGTTGCCGCGTGACACAAACTGCGCGATTTAGACCGCGTGGTCTCCTTGGACTCGCTTATTGGTACTCTGTTGTACCCCTTCACAGCTTTGTGTTCCCCACGATGCTCAAGGGGATCAAAAGAGACGCCGAAGCCTTGGCGGTAGCAAGAGCCAATGCAGAATCGAACGTTGGGGCGGGATGTGATAGCGCCGGGCTGGATTCCCTCGCTTGAGGTTCGCAAACCTGATGGTTGGGACTGCGCGATTGGTGTTATTCAGATTCGCTTACCGGGGTGGGCTGGCCACTTCTGGTAAACCTTGTGACGCAAGATGACGACGGAGAGCTGTCCAAAATAGAAGCCAAAGTTATGAAGAGGAGTCTGAGTGGGCAGTTCAAAAAGGTCTTGTAAGAAGGGCAGGCAGGGCGACCGCGAGGGGCATTGGCTTTCCGCTAAATTCTCAGCCGGAGAAGATGACGGGAGATGATGCAGGGAAAACTTGCTCCGACGGGAATAAAGGGCTTGGCTGTTTCCGCTTGAAATCGAACTCGAGTGTGGCTGGTGAAAGTGATCGCTGTGCATTACAAATTCGTCTAAAGAATGAGTGCAATGATGGCGTTGTACGGGTGTATTACCCTTTCCCCTGCAGTCTTGTTTTCATTCTCTAAGCAGTGTGGACTTTCCGGATACCAGCACGACAGGATGAAACCATGTCCGAAGCGACTCCCGCAACGAATCAATCATTTTATGATCGTATCAGTCACGCCTATGATTTGATCTCTGATGCAGGAGAGCATAAGGCACGCGAGAGAGGTGAGCAGGCGTTGGACGTTCAGGAGGGAGAGTGTGTGCTGGAAATCGGTTATGGCACTGGGAACACCATGATCCATCTGGCTGCAGCGGTGGGTGAATCAGGCACCGTTTCTGGGATCGATGTTTCTACGGGGATGCAGAAGGTCGCGATCAAAAAGTTAACTGCCAAAGGCTTTGCAGACCGAATTGATCTTGGTGTGGGCGACGCGCGAAAGTTGCCTTATGAAGACAACCACTTCGATGCGGTCTTTGCAAGTTTTACTTTGGAGCTTTTTCCGCTTCAAGATATTCCTGCCGTGCTGGCCGAGGTCGTTCGTGTATTGAAGCCAGGGGGAAGAATGGGAGTCGTGTCTATGGCTACCGTTTTGGAGGGGCAGAAGTCGAGTGGCTTGGAGAAAACCTATGTTTGGATGCATGAGCATTTCCCACACATCGTCGACTGCCAGCCTATCGATGTGGTGAAACTTGTTGAAGAAGCCGGCTTCAGCATTCAACAAAAAGTTGAGATGGCAATTTGGACCATGCCAGTTCGATGTGTCGTCGCAACGGTTTGTTGATGGTTGTTTGAAATTGCAAGGAAAGCCCGGGCTGGGGACCCAGTCGAGCAACAAGTGAAACTGGTTGTGGTAACGAGGGCCTGCTCGCGCGGAGCTGAGTCGGGGACAAGATGACTGCTTGCTGATCACGGTGGCCATTCGGGTGGTCGTTTTTACGTCGGGGTAGGGTTTTTCTTAATGGTGCACACCGTAATCCCGTAATCCCAGCCTCCAAGCTGCTTCGCAGGATTCCACAGTTCCGCGGCGACGTAGTTTGCGAAGGCAGCTTCGTCGGGCGGGGTTGAAAATTCATCCAAACCGCGATCACACATCATAAAGCGAGCGAGCTTTTCTGTTTGTTCATAGCTATTGGTGTTCACGCTCGCCACGAGCTGCTCGACTTGCAGTTCGAAGTCCGAGAACTGATCGGCGTGCATTGAAATCTGACGCATCAGGTCGAACGGTTGAGCACCGAACCGCTCCAGCATCAAATTGCACCCGAATTTACCACCCTTAAGAACGATCACCAGTTGTCCGTCAGGACTTTGGAATTCGAGTAGACGGAGTATGATTCGCGCCCAATCTTCATCGGGCAGATGGTAGAGAACATGAGCAAGCAACGCATAGTCAAGCACCACAGGGGGGCACGCTGTCAATAAATCTCCGGTCAGAACTTGCACGTTTGGCAGTCTTTGTTTCAGCATCTGTCGCATTGCAGGTGCAGGTTCGATCGCAAAAGTAGGCGAACAATATTGATGCAGGAGTTGGGTCAGATCGCCCGTTCCGGCTCCCCAGTCAGCTGCGGCTGACCGCGCGGGCAGTTGCTGAATTTGTTGCCTTAGAAACGGAATTAAGACAGATCTTTCCGAGCTGCAGCGGAGCAGGCATGAAAATGCATCGCTGTATTCTTCGCTATCCCATTCGAAGCGGCGGAATATCGCCATGTCGCTGTTTTCCGGTAGAAGCGTATGAGGGGAAAATTTGTGACTTTGCAACCTAACCCTCTCCTGAGGCATCGATACGACAGCCACTGCCTCCACATTGTGCAGCTCTTCCCGTTGTTCTTGCAACCAAGGCAAGAATTCATCCGCAGTCTGCATTGCAGATGGTGTTCACCAATTTTTTGCAGCAAATCACTGCATGTTATCGGCGTCATTGAGTCCCTTTGTGATGTTCAAGGGGCAGCCCTCGGCAATTGCTCACCGATCAAAAATGCGAAAGATTGGTTTCAGTGGATTGCTGCGTTTGGCAAGTGTGTCTGGCGCGCCGATTGCTTCTCGTGTTCAGCAGGCAAGCCAAGGTTTTGGCTTGGAGTCATTGGACGAAAGGCAAGCAATTCGCCGTAGGGAGAATAAGGATGTGTGGTATTGGTGAAACGGTTCGACGCTCGTTGGGGAGGCTCGGCACTGTGGCGTCAACGTGCGGGGTTGTGTTGTGCTGCTGTGGTGGTCTATTTGCTAGCGGTGCATCGATGGGGGCGGAAGCTTCATCTGTGCAGGCGTCTGTGACTGAGGGTCAGGAAACAGTCGCTGATCAGCCGGGTGACCAAATCCAGAGAGAAAAATCAATGGCTGAAAAACAGTCAGCAGGGAGGGTTACTTTGGGCCCTGCTGGTATTACCGCGCTGGCTTACTGTGTGATTGATCATTTGATTTACGCTGTGGATGGTAGTTGTGACGGACTGATCATCATCGACGAGACGATGCGTTTGCGAATTCACGTTGGCCCACTCGGGTTCCCTACCGTCTGTGGGCTTACGATTGATCGTGAAGGTCAGATGTTTGCGATTGATGGTCAAAGCGATCAGTTGCTGAAGGTTGACCGAAAGACGGGGAAAGCCATTAGCATTGGCCCGTTGGGATTTACCAGTGTGCAATCGTTGGCATGCGATCGCTTCAATCACCTTTATGGGATCGATACTTTGACAGACCAACTGGTCAGAATTAATAAGCATACAGGTAATGCGACTGCCGTTGCTTACGTCGACGCACCCAGCATTTTCAGTCTTGCTTTTGTCCAAGGTAAGGGGTTGTATGGCGTGGATGTGGCAAGCAGTCTGCTGTATCAGATCGATGTTAAGACAGGTGCATGCGTGCTCGTGAGTCCAAGCAGGGAACGCTGTTGTGAGACTCATGGCTTGACTGCTGGTCGCGACGGCCATTTGTTGGCGTATGCAGTCAGGAAGGATGTGTTGTGTGAACTGAATACGACGCAAGGAACTGTCGTTAATGAGATTCAGATCAGGCAGCAATCCGTGTCTCGATTGATCTCTCAGGCAATCCCTGACGCATTAACGACACGTATCCTGTTTGGTTTATCCTTGATGGCCATGCTGGTGGCCACGTGCATTCAATGCGGCAGAATTGGATCTCAGTATGTTGCTGAAACATGGCAGCAAACTAGGGGGCTTTTTGCGAATCAGCGAGCTCAAACAGAGTAGCCGGCGGGATGAATGACGACCGTTTGGACGCGGCTCAGCCTCGTTAGGAAGTCCTGGGCGCAAATGCACTTTTCTGGAGCTGCGGGATGGGCTTGTTTGATTGGGGGGGCAGGGGGCAAAGGGCACCTGAGTTGTGCTCTCCCCAGAGCATGCGTGCGGGAAAACCTCGCCACTGGGAATTGGGATTGAGGATCGAAGTTGAGGTGACCAGGACCACCGACGCCAGCAAGGTCAGATAGGCTGTTTGACGAATCCATACGCTCATGGGTTGGCGCACTTTTAGCCATGTCGCTGGAATTGTGACCTCGAATTGCAGGGAATTCGTAGCGTCACGCAGTATGGAGGCATCAGCGTGGAGTGAGCGGAGGTGATTATCGCCGGGTTGCCGATCTTCGGTAGAGACTGAAGTTTGCTTGACGAGTTGGATTGATGGAGCCAGAAAGTTCCAGGTACTGAATAGCACCGCGGCACAAAGTCCAATCAACGAGCAGTAAAGGATGGCTTTGGGGGGATAGGGGCCTGGCTGCAGTTCACCTACGGAGATTGGGGGATGTGCATGCAAATCGAGCAACTGCTCTTGCCGCTTTTGTTCCGCTTGAATGGCCTGCTCGGCCTCCGTGTGAAAGTTTAGCCAGTAGGTTTTTTGCTGTTTCAGGAGTGCGGCCTGCTGTGCCGCTGCCTCCCGTTTCTTGGCGTGGTCAGGGTAATAGGAAACGGGAAGAATTCGTTTGACCTCTTGTGCTACGTCAGGTGTCGTACGCTCAGCGTAGAGGCTTCCCAGTTCCGAGTTCCACCGATTGATCGCGGTCCGAGAGCTGGGCCTGGGATTGGACCATCGTTCTAGTTTTCGCGTGAGGTTTGCTAGCTTGGGGTCGCCGACTGCCAGTTGGTATGTTTGAAGGCTACCATCCTTGCGGCGGACTTCCACCTTGCGGAGCGCTGGCCCGGGTGGCCACAGCAACAGAGCCAAGACTGCGGCTGAAAGCAGAACGAGCAAGAAATCATGTGCTGCCATTTGGCGAGATTTGGCAATCATGTATTACTCCGCTAGTTCCTGCGTCGAGCCATCCGTTCTGGTCATTTATCGGATATTATTGCTCTTTTCGACCAGTCCATTTCCACGAGTTTGTTCTCATGTTCCACATCAAGATTTGCGGTGTTCGCGAAGTTGCCGGTGTTGAGGCAGTTTTCAAGAGTGGGGCCGATGCCATTGGCTTGAATTTTTACCCACCGAGCTGTCGTTTCGTTGATCCAGAGCACTCGCTGACAGCCGGCCTTGCTAGCAAGGCCGGGGAATTGGGGCTTACAAGGGTCGGTGTATTCGTGAACTCTTCGGTTGAAATAATGCTGCATGTGTCAGAGCGATTGAAACTTGAGGCGGTGCAACTGCATGGTGACGAGCAAGCTGGCATCGTAAGCAGTTTGCGCGACGAAGGCGTCACCAAGCTCATTCGAGCAATCAAGTTGCCGGTGGGGCCGCTGACGATCCAGGAAATTGAAAAGCGAGTGGATCCTTGGGCTTCGCTCGGGATCCATCTGATCCTTGATGCCGATGGCGGTAAAAGCCATGGTGGCACGGGCAAGACGCTTGACTGGGTTACGATTCGACAATGGGCTGAACACTGCGGGGATATTTCATGGACACTGGCAGGTGGACTGAATCCCGAGAATGTTGCTGCTGCAATCAAAAAAAGTGATGCCCGCAGCGTTGACACGGCAAGCGGCGTGGAAGCAGAGCGTGGGACGAAGTCTGCCAGTTTAATGTCTCATTTTTCCGAGAACGCATTGGCCGCGTTGCGGCGGTCGTGAAGAGTACAGGTCGTGTGGGTAAAACCTGACGCGTTGCCCCGTTCATGAATGCTCAATCATCGCTATTTCTCCATGAAACTTGTGCCAAATTGTCGCGGAAATAGTGGTTCGATCTGAGATGAGGATGAATTGGATCGGGGTGACCGGGACCTGGATCCGACGGATGGTGGCACAGACACAGGGATCTGAGCCGGAAACACCAGCATTTTCGGCCGGAAAACACGTCAGGTGGCAAGCAGATTACCCCCTGCGAAAACCTTGAAACCCGTCTATCATACGAATGGTGGGAGAAGGGTCGGCAGACGCTGTACCAAGAAAGCGCTCACCACCCCCCTTAGGGCGTTCGGGGGATCGTGAACCAGCGGGAGTCCCCGTGTTGGGTTCTTGGCCCCTCGAACGCGCCATGTTCATTCACAACTTTTTGAGAGAGAGAAAAAACGTGTCGCAAGTCGCAACAGACAGGCTTCCTTACAAAGTCAAAGACATCGGCTTGGCCGAGTTCGGTCGTAAGGAGATTGAGCTCGCCGAGAACGAAATGCCAGGACTCATGGCACTTCGGGCAAAATATGGCGAAAGCAAGCCCCTCGCGGGAGCTCGCATCGCTGGGTGTTTACACATGACGATTCAAACTGCAGTTCTGATTGAGACTCTGGTTGAATTGGGGGCCGAGGTAACGTGGAGTAGCTGCAACATTTTCAGCACGCAAGACCACGCCGCTGCAGCCATTGCCGCTGCTGGTGTGCCCGTTTACGCGTGGAAAGGTGAGACCGACGAGGAATTCGATTGGTGCATCGAGCAGACCTTGATGTTCCCATCGGGCGAGCCGTTGAACATGATCCTTGATGATGGCGGTGATTTGACCGCCATGGTTCACGATCGTTATCCGGAGTTGCTGACGAACATCCACGGAATCAGCGAAGAGACTACCGCCGGTATTCACCGTCTTGAGGTATTGAATCGAAGCGGAGCTCTACAGGTTCCATCGATCAACGTGAACGACAGCGCGACAAAGAGTAAGTTTGACAATTTGTACGGTTGTCGCGAGTCTTTGGCTGACGGTGTCAAGCGAGCGACTGATGTGATGTTAGCCGGAAAAGTTGCCGTGGTCTGCGGATACGGGGACGTCGGAAAAGGTTGCGCTGCCAGCCTCAAAAGCTATGGCTGCCGCGTGATTGTGACCGAGATTGACCCGATCAATGCCCTGCAGGCTGCAATGGAAGGCTACGAAGTGGTCACCATGGAAGAAGCATGCAAGGAAGGTCGTCTGTTCGTCACCACAACCGGCAACAAAGACATCATCCTTGGTAGTCACATTGAGCAGATGCCAAATGATGCAATTTTGTGCAATATTGGTCACTTCGATACTGAAATCGATGTCGCGTGGTTGGAACAGCAGGTTGCCGATGGTGCTGTCACCAAAGATGAGATCAAAGCGGCCGAAATCGGGGCAGTTGATCGTTACACCTTTGAGGATTCCGGACGCAGCGTGATCATTCTCGCAAAGGGTCGTCTGGTGAACTTGGGCTGTGCAACGGGGCACCCAAGCTTCGTCATGAGCACCTCATTCACCAATCAAGTGCTCGCTCAAATGGAGCTTTGGAACAATCGGGACACCGATGTCTATGCTGTTAAAGTGCACATGCTGCCCAAGAAGTTGGACGAGGAAGTTGCCCGACTGCATCTTGAGCAACTTGGGGTCAAGCTAACTGTCCTGAGTGATGAGCAAGCAGAGTACCTTGGAATTCCTGTTGAGGGACCTTACAAGCCAGAGCACTACCGCTACTAGGCTACTCATGCCAACAGCCGCGCCGAGTGTGCGGTGTCAGCATCAGATTGATTGACGAAGCCCGGCTACCGTGATGGAAGTCGGGCTTTTTCTTAGGATAGGCTTGCTTTGTTGCAGGGTTCTCGGAGAGCGTTCCCGCGCCCAATGCGACGACGATTACTACCTCGACCACGCCGCCCCATTCTTCGCCATCTTTGGAAATAGGGTAAGTGAGTGTCGCCGCTTTTGTCACCCGCCGAGTTCCAGCATGTCAGTGGTTTGCACCACTACTGCCCGCGATGCTACATTTGCTTTAACATCTGTACCGTCGTAAGTCTTGAAGTGAATCTTGAATCAAAATTGATTGCCCCTCAAAAATGCCACAGACTACCCCGTTTGCCGCGCTGCGGTACAATCTTGAACACGTTGGAAATCTCTCGGATGTGATTGCCCCACCCTATGATGTCATCGACCCTGAGCTGCAAGATGAGCTCTACAAAAGGCATGCAGCGAACGTGATTCGAATCATTCTTAACCGGCAGGAACCGGGAGATGATGGAGATCAGAAGTATGAGCGAGCTGCAAAATTTGTTGAGCAGTGGAAGAGTGAAGGTGTATTGATGCGGGAGCAGAGGCCTGCTTACTACGTGTATCACCAGCAGTTCGAGCACGAGGGGAACCTGATCAATCGGCGTGGATTTATGGGGCGTGTGCGTTTGCAACCGTTCGGTGAAGGCAATATTTATCCTCACGAGGAGACGCACCCCAAGGCCAAGGTAGATCGCCTCAAGCTGACGACTGCCACCAAACAAAACAACAGCCAGATCTTTGGCTTGTACCCCGACCCTGGCAATGAGGTCATCACTCTGTTGGACGCCGCTACCCAAGGGGTGACGCCAATCGAATCAACGGATCACCTCGGCGTAAGGCACATTCTCTGGCCCGTGACCGATGAAGTGGTGGCCGCACGTGTCAGTGAACTGATGGAAGATCGACCCATGTTCGTAGCTGATGGGCATCATCGCTACGAGACAGCTTGTAATTATCGAGATCAAGTGATCCAGCAAACAGGGGGAATCTCAGAGGATCATCCCGCGAATTTTGTGATGACAATGCTCGTGGGAATGAGTGATCCTGGGATGATTGTGCTTCCCACGCACCGCTTGCTGCGTGGGACTCCAACTTTCAGCTCAACTGAGGTCATTGAGAAGCTTGCTGGAAAATTTGAATGCGAAATCGTCGATGGCGGGCTTGATGCTGCCAATCAGGTTTGGGCAACCATGGAATCGGCTGACCAGCAGGGCATTATTGGCCTCTACGCCGTGAACGACGAAAAATGGGTGCTTTGCAAAGCTGCCGATGGGGCACAGACGCGGATCAAAGAGTTGGCTTCGGAGCAGAGTGAAGATTGGCGTCGTTTGGGCGTCAGCTTATTGCATCGTCTTGTCATAGACGACTTACTGGGTTGCCAAGGGCATCCCAAGCCGACTTACGTTCACGAAGTAAGCGAAGTGTTGGATGGGGTGCGAGGCGAGGGAAGCCAAGCGGAAAGTGACAGCGACGAGCCCTATACGCTGGCTGCGCTGGTCATGCCTGCCAAGCTCGAGCATGTTGAGGCGATCAGCTTGCTGAAAGAACGCATGCCTGCGAAGAGCACCTATTTCTACCCCAAGCTGCTCAGCGGACTGACATTCAATCCGCTTGCCTGAACTGGTCTGCTGCTTCCTTAGCGGCGCCAATCTGGTTTCTGTCTTGTGAATCGATCTCGCGGAAAGGCCAAGCGCAGCCTTTTTGCGGGACTGGGTTGGGGATATTGGATTTAGAATACTGGATTTGGGATAGGTTCGACGTCTGTGTGTACCTTGCATCTTCAGGAGCCGTGGTAACGGAGGCCAACCGGTTCACCAACGGGCTGCCCATCAGCCGCTGGCTGCCTTGGCCGCAGACGCTTTTTTGCGGGGTCAGCTACGGCCCGCTTCCGCCGGGGACATATTCTTGCGTCACCGCTAACGCATTCCCTCGCCTCTGCTGGGGGTGGCTGCGAGGCGTTCCAGGAGCTTTTCGCCGGGTTGCGCAGGTGAGCTTTTCTGACAGAACGTGGTTTTTACGGACATTCTTGGTGTCAAGGTCAGTTTCTTGTGAAACCAGTCTTGTTTCACCAACCAAAAGTTTCCTAGTTTCCCGCCATGGAACGACTCGCAGTGAGTCGGTGTTTGTTCGCTTTCACATACGAGAGCAGTCCTCGTGGGAAGGATCCTTTGCGTGGTTAACCAGAAGGGAGGCGTGGGTAAGACTACCACTGCCGTGAATCTCTCTGCTGCCCTCGCCCTGTCTGGTCAGCGGACGCTGCTGCTAGACATGGATCCCCAATGCAATGCCACGACATCACTGGGGCTGCAGCCCACCGAGGGGCATGCTCTGGTGAATGACGAATCGCTTAACGCTAGCATTGCGGAGACTGATTGGGCTGGGCTCTCAATGCTTCCCGGAAGTCGGACCTTTCACGACATTGATAAGTTGGCAGAGGGTGGAGGCCGGGAATCCGGTCGCGTGCGTCGCCATTTGGATCAGGCGATGCAGGACTATGAATTCATTCTGATTGACTGCCCGCCAAGCGTTGGGGATCTGACGCAAACGGCCTTGGCAGCGAGTACCGAGGTGTTGATGCCGATCCAGTGCGAATATTTCGCGATGGAGGGTCTGACTCAGTTGATCCAGACCATAAAACGCGTGATCATTGCGACGGATGGTCGGCTCACTTTTGGGGGGATTCTGTTGACGATGTACGATCCTGCCCTGGAACTTACACGCGAAGTTGATGAGGAAGTACGAGACTTCTTCGGCGACATCGTATTTGATAGCGTTGTGCCTCGTGATGTTTCGTTAAGCGAAGCTCCGAGTCATGGCCAACCTGTGTTTGGATACGCGCCCCGTTCACGCGGAGCGTTCGCATATACCCAGCTGTGCATGGAGGTGCTTCAGCGTGACTAGTACTGCAACAACAAAAGATCGGCGATTAGGCAAAGGGCTGGCCGCGTTGCTTGGGACGCCGCTGGACGACGAGGGTAACCCAATCGAAGGTGAGGCGGGCAGTGGGGTGGAAACCCTTGAACTGGCAGTCGACGCGATTGAAAATAATCCGTTCCAGCCTCGTCGTGAGTTTAATCACGATGAAATCGCATCGCTTGCCGAGAGTATCAAAAATCATCAACAGCTGCAGCCCATCTTGGTGCGGGTTGTCGATGGTCGCTATCAGCTCATAAGTGGCGAGCGGCGGCTCAGGGCAACTGTTCATGCCGGTTTGAAAAACATCCGAGCTGAGGTTCGTGTCGCGGACGATCGATTGGTTGCTGAATTGGCGATCATCGAAAACCTGCAGCGAAAAGATCTCAACCCAATTGAAAAGGCGATGTCCTTTCGTCGCTACATTCAAGAGCATAAATGCAAGCAAGATGATCTCGCCAGACGCCTAAGTATTGATCGCAGCACCATTGCGAATTTAATGCGATTGCTGGAATTGCCTTCGCAGATTCTTGATCTGCTCGCCGCCGGTGAGTTGAGTGCCGGGCATGCAAGGGCCCTGCTGCCGATTGGTGATGAGCCTATTCAGGTACGTACTGCGGGGAAAATTAGTGAGGAACGCTGGAGCGTTCGGGCAACCGAGAGCTACGTTTCCGAACTGTTGAAATCTGAAGAGGATGCGGAGACTGGGAAGAAAGTTGTCAATGCAACGCGACAGAAACGTCGACAGGTTTCTCCGCATATTGAGGCAATGCAGCAGGAAATGCGGATGGTGTTTGGCACCAAGGTCGAAATTAAGAGTTCGGCCCGCGGTCGAGGCAAAATCACCATTCACTTCACGGATGCGGAAGAATTTGAACGCCTTCGTGAGATATTGTCTGAGGGTTCAAGGCCGCAATTGCGGATTGCAGGCTAAGTTTCCCGTCAGTTTCACGGATCTTTTCTACGGGTTTGCTTGGATTTTGCTGCAAAAAACCTAGGTATCGCCTGGGTTTTTGCTTGTGGTTCCGAGCTTTTGTGAGTCAGTGGGTCGACGTGCGAACGGTTTGGCGATGTTGTCGGTGTTGTTCCACGGGTTCGTTCGAACCCGGTGGCCTGACTGTGCGTAACAACACAGCGTGGATCATCGCTTTTTCACCTCGTTTCCATGACAAATTGGGCCCATGCCACTCGGTCACGCTCTACCGGAAAGCACGCGAGAGGAAGACTTCGTAGGGGTCGAGGCTGACCGATTTTCGTTTCGGTTCGTTCGGTCGCGTTGGGTTCGATGCAGTCTGTCGTACACGGTTTTGCTCGCGTTGTCGGTGCTTGTCGGGGTGGTGATCATCGCGTCGCGGCTACCTGGCAATTCGGATCTTCCGAGGGTGACAACACTCGCGATGTGCGCTTGGTTATCAGGTTGGATCGCGCAGGTTCTGGCTTACGGGGCGGTTGCTTGGGCCAGTGATTATCGTTTGCGAGGTTTCACCGTAGGAATGCTTGGACTCGAGACGGTTGCTCATCGTTGGCATCCGCGAGTCAGCTTCTTCACCGGCGTGGCAGCTTTGATGAGTGTGGTCTTGTTAGGCTGTTTTTATCGTTTGGTTGATGGTGGTTTCCAGGTTCCCAGCATCGAAGTGTCAACTGATCCGATTTGGGAACTGCCCAGTATCGGCTTAGGCGAAGCTGAAGCTGTTTGGCGGACCGCAAGTTGGCTATGTTTTGTTCAGGCCTTAGGGCAGATGGTCCCACTGCCGCGCACGCTCGGTCGGCAGATGTTGGCTGCATGTGTTGCTTTCTTTGGTGCAAAACTCGGCGTGGTGGGACAGGTCAAGGTGCTGCGATTGTTGATCGATTGTTTTGCTTTCGGGATTCTTGGGTTCGCCATTTGGTTGATGAACACCGGGGACGAGATCGCTGGCATCGGGTGGCCTTTACTGACGTGCGTGTCAGTCTTGCTGTGGGTCTCGTCCCGTTGGTCTGACACCTTCCGCACATTGGAGGGGCTTGATGCTGGCAGCGGTGATCAGCAACGCCGTGTTCAACGAAACGTAAGGGTGTCTCTGGTGAGCCGGTTTCAGCGTTGGCGAGAGGTGCGAAGGGTGCGGCACGCGCACCGAGTGGAGCAAGGCGAAGCGGTTGATGCCCGACGTGTCGATGAGATTTTGAACCAGTTGCACCATCAGGGGCTCGAGTCACTCAATGCTGCGGATCGGCAGCTATTGGAAAAAGTGAGCGCCAATTTGCGAAAGCAGCGATTGGACGAGTCTGATGACAGGTGACATGACTCCTTAATCGGAAAAATAGGCTACACCTGCTCTGGTTGTATCCACAGATTCAATTGATTCAGGGTCAGATGAAATGACCACTCTTGAGCTTACTTTCCATTTCTGAGGTTTTAGTTCTCAGCGGGCGCACGTTCGCATGGCCCCGATATTGATCTGGATCTTTGGGCGATATTCAAGTTTGGGCGATATTCAAGGCTGCATGTGCTTGGTGAGTGTGTTGTTAGCTGAAAAGCGGACCTTCATCGCACACAGCGGCCTGCCGAACGATTAAACTCTGCTGCAAGATCACGACGCCGCAGTTGGCAATACGACAAACATTGCTGCGTTGGAGATTCGATTTTCGAATCGCAGAAAGTGAGCTGCCCGCAAAAGATGGTGCCGCATCCTGCATGCGATATTTCGGTTGTCTATGAAGCACCTGTTGAGGTTTGGGATGCGACGTTTCCTTTTCATTATTGGTTTCACTTTGTTGGTGGTTGCAGTGAGCCATTGCAGTTTGTGGGCGTCGCCTCAGAATACGGATGCGAGTCCGGACGTCGCTGTTCAGCAACCTGAAGCCGGGAAAACGCAGCCAGTCACTACGGATGGGGTGGAGGAAGACCTGCCCACCGCAGCGGACGACCGGGCAGACCCTGCCTCGTCGACAACCATGCCACCGGCTGACAGTGGTCGTGACAGTGGTCGTGACAGTGGTCGTGACAGTGGTCGTGACAGTGGTCGTGACAGTGGTCGTGACAGTGGTCGTGACAGTGGTCGTGACAGTAAAAGTGACGATTCGACCAAAGCTTATGCTCCCGTGTTGCTGCTTGTTATCGGCATTGTGTCAGTGCTGGGAATGATCATTGGGCTCAAGCTCAATGCATTCATGGCACTGATCATTTCGGCTTTGATAGTCAGCCTGGGTGTTGGACTTGTTGATGGTGAGGATGCGGGCTCGAGGATGTCTGCTGTCGTGCAGGGGTTTGGGGGTGCGGCAGGTGGAATCGGGATTGTCATTGCGATGGCGGCAATCATTGGAAAGTGCATGCTGGATAGTGGTGCTGCGGATCGGATTGTTCGCAGTGCGATTCATGTTACTGGTGAAAAGAAAGCGTCGTTCGGTTTGATGCTCAGTGGATTCGTGCTAGCGATTCCTGTCTTTTTCGACACGGTGTTTTATCTGCTCGTACCGCTTGCCCGAAGTTTGTACAGACGTACGAACAAAAATTACTTGCGATATCTGATGGCCATTGCCACAGGGGGCGCGATCACGCACACGCTTGTTCCCCCGACCCCGGGGCCACTGCTTGTTTCAGCAATTCTCGGTGTCGATATTGGCATGATGATGTTGGTGGGAACCATGGTAGCGGTGCCTGCAGCAATTGTCGGTCTGACTTATTCCTACATTGCTGATCGTATCATGCCGGTAGAAATGCGACCGCTGGGTGTAAAGGAAGAAAAGCATCAGGCCCTGTCTGAAGAGCAGTTGCCATCGCTTTGGGTATCACTGCTGCCTGTGCTGCTGCCCGTCGTTTTGATCGGAGCCGGGACTTTGGCGATGACTTTGGCTGATCGTGAAGATAAGGCGCAGTTGATGGTCGATGATGTTCAGGATTTTGGACAGTTGGCAACGATGTTCGTCGATGCTGATCCAGACACGCCTGCGGGCCGTGTTATGGGTAGTGATCAGTTGTCCGATAATGAACGCGATGAGCTAATGACAACTGCCATGAACCCGGCAGAGAGAGAGCGGCAAATTGAGCTTCTGAATCAGGTCCTGCTGGACGATGATCTGTACGATGAGCGGGCGTTTCTTGGTGTTCCACTCTCGGACGTTTCCAAGTCAAAGTTAGGGGCCAATCAACTGCGGATGAAGCCGGTAGATCGACGTCGAATGAATCGGGCACTGCTGGAAGATGCCTTTCCGGCATTAATTGCAAAACACAACTGGAATACCTCCAGACGGAATTGGTCCAATAGCCTAGCGCTGTGGAGTAACGCCAATTTTGCTCTTATGTTGGCTGCCATCGTCTCAATGTTGACGCTTAAATACGTCAGGTCGCTGTCCTGGCGGAGCCTCAGTGAAGATGTTGAAGAATCGCTGATGAGTGGTGGAGTGATTATTTTGATTACAGCCGCAGGTGGAGCTTTTGGGGCAATGCTGCAGGACACGCATATCAGTAATACGATTAAAGACTACTTTTCAGACGCTGGAGCGTCGGGCATTGCACTTTTGCTGCTTGGATGGGGCATCGCGGCTGTTCTGAAGGTTGCTCAGGGCAGCAGCACGGTGGCGATGATTGTCGGTGCGGGCATGATGTCTGCGATCATTGGAGACGCGAAGCCGGACTATAACATGGTTTACGTCGCCACTGCTGTTGGGACTGGATCACTCATGGGAAGCTGGATGAATGACAGCGGGTTCTGGGTGTTCACTAAAATGGGCGGATTGACGGAGGGAGAGTCGCTGCGGAGCTGGACGCCTTTGTTGA
>JACLAC010001609.1_pt1 | contig 16436 bp, 11 predicted proteins | sample 8027881 | NCBI WGS metagenome assembly JACLAC01 (sample SAMN15725517, study PRJNA655200) | protist metagenome | isolation source: fluorescence activated cell sorting (FACS) single amplified genomes of... | place: Spain: Blaines Bay Microbial Observatory, Mediterranean Sea | collected 2016-01-19
TAGGTGCCAAGTCCACATCTAGTAACTGCGGGGGCACACCGGCACACCACTTTAACTTAAAATACCTGATGATAAATTATTAGTGTAAGGTTAAGGTGCTATAAGGTGCTAAGTGCAATTTAAAAAAAAAACATAGTAGAATTGTGCAATAATTATTAATAATTATTTATATATTAGAAATACCAGTGGTTATACATATATATATACAGATAGAAAGAAACAAATAGTTATACCATACAATTCCATCTCATATTCATATTAATACTAGCAGTAGCATGTCAAAAAATAACAACAATCCTACGGTACCTGCACCAACAGTATCCTATATTCTCATTGCAACGTTTGACATTGATAAAGGTAGTACATTAACAGAAGCATATCCAACAAAAATTAGTGGATATGAAGATAATACATTAGCAGAACTAATGTTACCAGAAGGTGCGCATAATCGCAAGGAAGATTGGACGTATTTCTTTTTAAATAGAAAAGAGTTTCGTAGGACGTGCAAGCCCGTCTTGGAAACGCAAAATGATAGTAAAGGAAAGGCAGATAATAATAAATACTTTTTAAATTGTTTAAATGCTGTAAAAAGTGTTCATGATACAAATATTAAACGTGGTGCAGCTGTTACTGCAATAGCATTTTGTTCTCGATATAATTTTGTAAACATTCTAAAACCTGCAGCGGTATTAGGTTTAGATGCTTACATTGCAAACCCGTCTATCAAAGTGTTGGAACAGATTTATAATGCTATTAATTCAAATATTGATATGTCCACTGTGGAAGAGTTAAATATGTTTGATAGGACACTTTTAGAAAGAGGAAGTGATCGAAAATCTAAATTTAAAGAGTTTCCATTGCAATGGCCAAAGTTAAATAGTTTACCTGGATTTACTATGAAAATTCACGTTCCGTTATATTTGCAATATGATATGGTTGGTAATGTGCCGATCACGCCATTATTGCGTAAATTTCGTGAAAATGTAATGATTATCTTTACTGGCATTTTATTAGAAAAACGAATTATGTTTGTGGGAAATAAAGATATCCCTGCTGGTGATGTATGTGGAATGGTATTAGCAGCATGTTCATTGCTAAGCCCACCATTTCCATTAATACCAGAACGTACGTTTCCATATGCAAATTTAACTGATTTATCTTTTTTAGAAGTAGATGGTTTCATAGCTGGTGTAACAAATCCTATGTTTGCATCTAAACCAGATTGGTGGGATATTTTATGTGATATTGAAACTGGAACCGTAATAGATGTCAATATGTATAAAGAAAAACAAAAGCCGGAAAGTAAAGTGAAGAAATTATATACAAAAGTTCGAGGTTCTATTGATAAAGGAAAAGTGAAAAAAGGTCTTTTACCAACATTGAAAATTAGTATGGATAGTAAATTCATAGCACGTGTAATATCTGGTATGGAAGCACATATGTCAGAACTTTGGCTTCATGAACAATTTCGTTTTCATTGCAATCGTCTTTCTGATATTGCATCCAGTAAAGCGGAATATTATGATGTGAATGCGAAAAAATCTGCTTTGACGGAAAATAGACAACGTGTAATGATATGGAAAGCAACATCTATGTATAAAGAACATCAACGTCGTGTGATTAAAACACCTGGTAGTGATGTTGGTGTAGATATAAGGCAGCATATACGAAAATTAACTACATTAAGTCAAATGGATGAAAAGGATATGCTACGTGCGTTTGATGAAATTTTAAGAGTATTGAAAGGTGGTGAAGATTTTAAACAATTTTTATATTATCTTGGAAATTTAGATTCAGTTGGTACATGTTTATTGCATGATAATCCTCGAATACAAGATCGTGCATTTGATTTATTATTGAAATTAGAAACACAACCATTTTCAAAAGCATCATTTGATAGGATGAATAGTTTTCTAAAAAATACATTGGAAAGAAAACGTAAGAGTGTAAATCAAGTCAAAAATAGAAATAACGGTACTTTAGATGATTTAGATGTCGATGTGATCGTCGAGTAAAAGACAGAAAAAATGGGAGAGAGAGGAGGATCGAAAGCTTTATAAAGACGACAACATAGAACATAGTGTGTGTATTTATATTTTTTATATTTAAAACGTTATTTAATTAATTTATACGAAGTATGATATATAAAAATATAAATTTTGATAATAAATGCATTTTTAAAAAATATCCAATATTACGCGTAGATTTTAACCATCATTTTAATTTTAAATAATATCATATTTTATAGTGTACATATATGTCATATCTCACACATTCTCTCACTGTTTTTTCTGACGATTAGCAATTGCATCTTGTCTTGCTTTTTCAAAATCATTTATATTATATGTATTACCATCCATATCAAAAGTTTCTTGTTCTAATTCATTTGTGTTGTTGTTGATGTTATCCCCATCATCCTCCTCCCGATCTTCATCATTAGTTTTTAATAATTTCGCTTTATTAAATTTTGTTTTCCATGAATTTGTACTGTAATAATATGTTCTTTTCGTTTCTACATCAAATGATGAATAGATGTCATCATCTTCGTCGTCCTCCTCGTCCTGCTCATCTGAAATTTCATTGTTGTTATTACTATCAACAACTGTTGCTGTTTCTCCTGTTGTTGTTGTTACTACTTCTACTACCGGTTTTTTCCAAGAAGTAGTATTATCTTTTACATTCCAAAAATAATATTTTGTTTCATCACTATGTGATTGAACCAATACCCAGTTTTCTGGTAGTACATCTGTATTTTGTTGTGGTATACCAAACATTGTATTTTGTCCAATTTTTTTCACAATTTTCTTTATTATAGGCTTTGATACTAATTGCTGTACATTATTGTTTGTTTGCAAAGGGACATTGCGTGGTTTAAAGCTCATATTTACATTTTTAATCCTTTGTTGTTCTTGTTGTTTTTTTCTTTTTTCTACTAATTCCAAAGTATTATCCTTCCTTTTTTTAGCATTTGCAATATCAATTCCAGTCTTTGCATGGTCAAATACATATCCTTTTTTATCTAAATGTGCACGTGCTGCATCCCTTGCTCGTTGTGCTTCTAATTCTTCTTCTTCTCTTCTCTTTCGTTTGGACATGATTTTTGTTATTTTATATATTGATTAAATATATATATATATATATATATCCCCGATTATGTTGCATGCCATGTACATGTGTATTAATATTATCATATTCTAATTATATAATTATTGATTTTGATGGAGAATAATAGCAAATAATTGACATGATGATGATGATGATGAAAATTGGTGTTCAACAAATATTGGATGAAGATGAAGATTTTATAATATTACGAGTATATTTTTGATGATATATTATTTAAAAGTAACACATAGAGCACAGAGAGAAGTATATATATTACGATCGTATAAAAAAATTAAAAGAATATACTGTTCGTATTTAAAAACACAAAAGAAACATTTTTCAAAAATGATATTATGCATTAATTATAAATATATATATTCACACCCTCACTTAAAATGCACATTGGCATCTGGAAAATTCTTTTTAAACTCTTCCACTATCATTCGTTTATTAGGATCTTTAATCGCATCAATTCTTTCTTGTTCTACTTCTTTTGCTGCGTGTTGTTGTTGATGCTCTTCTGCCATGGATGCGAGAGACATTTCACTTTCCTCGTCGTCTAAACTATCAAATTGCGACGTATCAATACGATCTTCCTCCGCATCGTCCATAAAAATACATGGCCACCATTCCATTTCATTTCTTTTTTCTTTTACTAGTTCAACATGTAAAAGTCCAGGAATTTCTACCATCCATGTACATTCATTCACAATTACAGGGGCGATTAAATTTCCTGCAACTCTTGAAGTGGATGACATACCACTACGTGCACCACTGGTTGGATGGCGAAAAAATGTAATATCTACAAAGTTACGAGTAAAACGACATTGAATATTATTAGTTGGAAGCCCGCATGCAAATGGTATGTACAAATGAATATTGCTTTGGGATTGTCCCCATGCATATGTTTCTAAACATGCACCGAAACTTAATAATGGTGAGGATTTTGAAATTTGTGCCCTTTCTAATAAAACATCGATACCATGGCAAATTCCTTCATCTTCCTCGCGTTTACGTATTGCAGCACGAACTTGTTTTTTCCATGCTTCTGCTATTTTTTTAGATAATTTCTGTATATCTTTATTTTTCGGTGCTAATTTTTCAGCTTTTGATATATAACGTTTTGCTGAATCATACTCATTCATTTCATAATAAGCCCTTGCAGAACGATATAAACCTTTTGTATTGTCTGGATCGATTTCTAAAATAGTATTTGTACAATTTAATACAGTATCCCATTCTTTGCAACAGATACTTGCTAATGCTAAATTCAATAGCAAACTAATATGTAATGCTTTTTTCCTTTCCGCGCAATCTTCCCCATAACCATCAGTAGATCTATTCAATGGAATAATTTCCAATGCTTGAGCATACCATTTACATGCAGATGCTAATAAATCATCTCCAGCAGTATGGCCAACGAGTATTTTACCACGCATTAAATCAGCATTACCTTTTGCTTTCATACCTTCTGCTTTTGTTAAATCATCTAATAATTTCTCTCTATCAGATTTTTTTGGTTTATTATTATCAGTATCCGTTTCCTCGTCATCTTGTTCCTGATTATTATTATTATTATTATTATTCACATTATCATCGTTAGTGGATACACCAGACATTCTTGCAAGAACTTCATCAAATTCTCTTTGCATTTGTTCTGCAATTTTAGACATTTGTGTACGAGCTATATGTTTCATTTATAATTTCAAATGAATTTATTTGTTAGTAATTTTGTTAAATAATATGGAATCTATATATAGACATAAGTGAAGAGATGTGATTTTTGATATGTGCATATATGTCTATATATATATATATGAATAATGTTGCAAGCGACAGGTGACAATTACAGTGGAGCATCACTGCAGCCGTTAAAGCTTGCTTTTTATTCTTCCAACCAAAAATGCATGTTAATGCAAATGTTAGCTAAGAATGGTGTCTATCGACATTTCAGCTGACCGTCTGATTGGGTTTTTCATTTTTTATGGTGTGTATGTGTGTGGTGTACATGCGTGTGTTCATCAAAGCTTTCTTTTTTCTTTATAAACAATTCCCTTCATTCCATCGTAGTCTTAATTACGTTTGTGCAGATCACCGTTAAACTATTTAAACTATCCATCACAAATTTTAATATCATAAAGGAAAAGAAAAAGGTTGCTTTTTTGTTTTTTAATATTCGTCATAACAACTGTATAACAAAGACTTTTGTGATTTTTTTTCATTTTTAATTTACCTCAGCGAATATTTTGTCATATATGGAAGATATGTTCTCAAACTTTAAATTATCATTGGAAAAAAAAAATCATAATTGTTGTGTCATCAATTATTAAAACGATATATATATAATTGTATATGTATATATATATATACTGTGTGTGAATATGTATCAGTGTGTATGTTTATCTATAAAATTTACAATTAGCCTCAGATTTGGATTGTTCAATATTTACTTAATCTCCATGGTTAATACAGTAGAACGAAAGTATATGATCATCACTGGTAATTGTAAAAGTCAATTAAAGATATATATATATCTTTGTTGTTGTTGTTGTGCATGTGTGGGTACATATATGTATCATCTAAACTTACATTATTGGACTATTTGTTTTGTATTCTATATTTAAACAATTTTGTTTCTATCTTTTGTCTGTAAATATATAATAATATATAAAAAAAATTAATGTTAGAAAATTGACTGACATGATTGAGCAAAGCTTAAAGCATATAGAAAAAACTCTGTATGCTAAGCGATTATTGAACAGGGCTAGTTCATTCGAGTGGTGAGTTGTTACACACTCCTTAGCGGATTCCGACTTCCATGGCCACCGTCCAGCTGTCTAAATGAACCAACACAAAAGAAACAAACAAACTACCATGCTAATTATTAAATTTTCCAAAGTTTATCTTGCACCAGCATGAAAGTTAATTGGCAGTAATATAATTAGCTATGAGCGGTGCAAAAACTGCGGTCCGCAAGCTCACCAACGAACTGATAAATAGTGCTATATATATATATATATATATATGATGCAAGAGTATCTTGCAAACAACAAACGCATATGTGTGTGTGTGTGTGTGTGATATGTATGTATGTATGTATAATAAAAATCTCATTCGTTACCATGTTATCGTCAAGGCGGATTACGACAGGGATAATTGTTTGTAATCATTGATAATTATTATATGCATACGTACATAGGTATATATATATGTGTGTGTGTGTGTGGGAAAACACAGCGTTCTTCATGGTAGTTTGTTTTGTTTTGTTTCTTTTTTTTTATTTTTTTCAATTGGCAGGGAAAAGGATATTCATATACGAAAAGGTCCGAATTGCAGAATAGTTCGCATTGTAAATAAAGACATCACTCTTTAAAGACTAAAGTATAGTAACAGTATAAGTAACCGTTCGTCATGCCTACATCGTATGAATATGAGTATAAGTGTAAGAAGAGTGTATCTATCTATATTTTATACTTACATTTTTTTACTATCATATATTTTCCAAATTTATATTATTAATTTATAAAAAAAAAATAATCTTATTATTCTTTTTCCTGCTATGTATATGTATCCCAAAATGAATCTAAAAATCAACAATGGCAAACATATAAATCAACATAACCAAGTGATGATTAAAAAGAAGTTGTGTTCACTCTTTTTTTTAATATTATATTTGAAACTATTATTTTACATCTATATATGATTGTTTCAAAAATGTGATGTGGCATAATATCTTTCATCAAATATCATAAAGATATAGATATTATCTATCTTAGGCCATTCATTGTTTGTGTGGCACTCCAGCACTCAACACTCTAACTCCAGCTAAGGCCAGCACTCCGCTCCGGCACTCTAACTCCAGCCGCCAGCCACAGCACTCCAGCTCCTGTGTCGGGCTGCTCCAGGCACTCTCCTGGCTCTGGCACTCCTCCTAGAAGTCCTCCTTGTAAATGAGAAGGATTATATTACCTGTGGTATAGTTCTAATAGTGGATTTCAAAATGACGTTTAATTTAAGTACTAATTTAGTATACTAATTTATGTATATTTGATAGAGAGGTATTACGATATTACACAAAAAATCGGATATTCTTAGTTTATTCATCACAAGGAAATTAAAATGCCTCCCTATATGTGGTTCAAAAACCTGGTTCACATTTCACATTTCACATACACACATACACAGTATTCACCTGCTATAGAGGTATATATTACATATTACACTATTTATTTGTTTATTTGGTCGGTCCACTTATGATATACTAAAAATATTATAATATATTCTATCAAACATATGCAATGGTATGTCTATCTTGTAAGCTTATCCATTACTATAGCAGGTGAATACAGAGAAGCTCTAGAGCTTTAGTATACTACATACAGATGATAGAAATTGATAATTGATAATGACCACCCATACATATACGCATCAGGATCATCAGGATTACTTACGTGAACAGAAAGAAAGTTTTTTTTGGAAGAGAGCGATGTGCATAAGATAATGCTATAACATATAATATAATATTACTACTACGGATATACTGTATTCAACAAAATTACAAAAGAAAAACTATTACATTTATATAATATTTTGAAAAGAGATACACTTACAATGTTAAGATCAATACGTCGTAACAAAAATATATTGAAAAAACATCATGGAATATTGAAAAATATATATGCAAAAAATTATCATCATCATAATTATTATCGTTCAATTTCTAATATTAATCCATTGTATTCTTCTATGCCAAATAAAACTAATAATGATGATGATAATGATCATAATGCTAAATATAGTAACAATAGAAAATATTATCTCAAACATTATGCTACAAGTCAAAGGAATTATTCTACCATGATGTTACAACAATGTAAAATAAATAAGCAAAATAATAATAATAACAATGTAAATAATACAACTGCTGCTGACAATAATCAACAGCTAGTGCAGAAACACAATTTTCATGTAACAAGAAAAGCTGAAGTATGGCCTATTCTTGTAGCTGCTGGTTTTATTTATGTTGGTGCACGTTTTCTTCAAAAATACTATGCTGCAAAGGAAAGTGGTGAATTAAATAAACCTCGAAAGAGAGAAAAAAAAATAGGAGAGAAAAAAGATAAAAAAGAATCTGCGGAAGATTTATGGGGTGGTAGTGTTGAATTTGGTAAAGTTACAGGAATCATGGGTTTGGATACTGGAACCTTATATTCTAGGGTATCCGTATTATCAACAGATACAGGAAAAGTACAAGTGGTTGAAAATGCGGAAGGTCAACGTGCAACACCATCATGTGTTGGTGTACAAGATGGAGATGAGGGCGAATCATCCTTTCTAGTTGGTACACAAGCTGAAACGTTAGATCATATCTATGCACCAAATGCGTTAATTGGTAGACGTTTTGATGATGAAAAAGCATCTGCATTTATTAAAGATTTACAATATGAAGGAAATGTGAAACAAGGAATTGGTGGTACAATGCAACTAATTGTTGGTGATGGTGGTGAAGATAGTGTAGCATCATCACCAGAATTATTAACATCGCAGTTAATATCGCATATGAGAAGTGTTGCATCATCCCATATTGATACAGGAAATTGCTCCCATGCTTTTTTAGCATTACCAGCAGAAGCTGCAATTTCACCACGTGTACATTCCGCAATGCAAATTGCAGCTGAACAAGCAAATTTACGTCTATTAGGTGCTGCCCAAGAGCCGTTGTGTGGTTTATTAGGATCAATTGCATCATTAGGTGGTATGGAAAATATTGGTGGTGGTGAAGATGGAATGGAGACACCAAGTTTAGTCATCATATGCGACGTTGGTAGATCAACGGATGTATCCATTTTAAGAATTATTGATGCAGATGATGATCATGATATGGAACATATTGGTTTAGTGCCACACTTAGAAGAACATGTTGAAACTGTGTATATGACATCTGACCAATTTGCTGGTGGTCGTGTTTTTGATAATGCAATTATTGATTTTTTAGTTTCAGATTTCGAAAAAGAAAATAAATTAGATTTGACGAGTGATAAAATGACCATGAAACGTGTAACGGAAGCAGCTCGTAATGCAAGGATTGAACTTTCAAGTAAATTGCAATCTGAAATCAATGAACCTTTCATTACAGCCGATGCGACCGGTCCAAAGCATTTAATGCATGATATGTCGAGATCTAAATTAGAATCATTATCGAGAGATGCTATGGAAAAAGTTTTTAACGTATGCAAAAAAGCTATTAATGAAAGTGAGGTAGATAAAGATGAATTGGTCAATGCACATTTATTAGTTTTAGGTGGAATGGCCAGAATGCCTTCCCTTGTTAGAGGTGTGAAAAAATGTTTCATGGATGCAGGTTGTACCGATTTAAAAGTAATTGAAATAGAACAACCAGAGGAAATGAATGTTTATGGTGCTGGTTTAAAAGCTGCTATAAAATTAAATGAAATCAATGAGGAATCCTAATATATATATATGGATATTATCTTAGTGGTTGTGATGTGTTGTGTAGTAAAAACTTTGCAAAACTGATTTTGTCTGAAAAGTTCGTCTCGTGATGTATCTTAATCTAATATATTATGATATATAATATCATATATCAAGAAAATATATAATTAATTTTTAAAAATTCCTACACATTAAAACTTCATGCAACACATTAACATACCGTCGTCTTAGTCTATATTTTATTTCTTCAATTTTCAATATCCTTAATTAGGCACTTTACTCCTAGTATAAGTATTTTTATTCTATTTTATTTTTTGATAGGCATAATGACTGGTATCTCTTTATCCGATGCAATAACCAATCTGGAAAAATTGCGTAAAAGGGAAAAAGGTGGTAATGAAGGCGTTGAAGAAGTTGATGATGTTGAAGAAGGAACATCTTCTCGTGTAGAAAACGGTGGTGCTTGTTGTTGCATCATTGTTTAAAATATCATTAACTGAACCCGACGTCCAGCATGTTCAACGAAAGCTTATGGAAGGATAGAAACATACTCGTGCTTGTAGAGTATTGGAGTGCAGACGTGCATTAGAGCTTTACTATAGTAGGGTTATCTCCATTTCTTGGATCGAGTTTTGAGGGAGCATTTGAATATTTAGCACGGGCAGATAAAAATTGCTAAAATATTAGATTATGCATTTATTATAATTTAAAAATATAAGAGTCTAGCTACTTTCATAAAAAAAGTCACTATCGTTGAACATATTTCTTCCAGTTCCTCATTAGTTGCATCGGTAGCAGCAACCTCTGATAACTCCTTGGAAATATCATATGTCTTGTCTAACGCTTTTCTCGTCCAATGCATGTCATAGCCAGTCAATTCTTTGGTTTTACGATTCTATATATATATATTAATATGATAGTTTATATACCGTTCGTATTTTTTTAATACTCATAACTATTTCCTTCAAAGTTTGTTTGAACGGAATTAGGATTAACAGTAATTAATCCAATGCCACCAACAGATACAGATACAGCTGATTGTATTGGTTGAACTTGCTGCTGAATTATTGCATCTGGTGCAGCGGATATCTGTTGCTGTTGTTGAGTGGGTGAGTTGATATTCGTCATGGGGGGACCTGGTCTTGTCGTCGTTGTTGATTGTAACATTGCGACTGCTGCCACCTTCTGTTTTTGAAACATTCCCCGGTTATTTTTGGTTTTTACTTGAAAAGCATCATCATAAACTTGCATATTGCCAAGTTCGACTCCGTTTCCAGTAATTACCTTGCCCCCTACTAATACTTGCCCATTACTTTGTGATTGGTTTATCCCTTCACCTATAACAAGACCTTGTGGTTGATTTAATTCACTGAGACGGTTCAGTTTTCTTTTCTTTTTACGCAGTACCATACATTTAATAAAAATAATTAAAAATATAATTGCAACCACGATAAGGACTATTATCACCCAAGGAAACTCTTCTTTACCGTTTTTTTTACAAAGACAATTATATTCTGGCGAGCATCGCCTACCATTAATACTATTTTCATTTTTATTATTCTCTAAGTCATTCCAAGTTAAGTCATTAATTTGAGGATTGTAAATACATCCTTTTGGTCTTTGTAAATTTTGGCCTCTGTAAACTTGAGCAATTTTATCCTCGACTTCACTGAATGATTTAGCTGCTTTTTCGCATTCACTTTTCGTTTTAATTCTAAGTGCTTCTTGACAACGTCCGTTTTTTGTTAAAAAATAATTACTGTTGATGGTTATTGTTGAACCAATTGCATACATACTTTTTGTCCGAATAATGCAAGGGCGCTCTGAACTGCACTCACTACCCTCCCTTTCTGTGCCACTATTAAATCTGGGCTGCGATTTTCCTTTTTTGTCATCATAGGAACCTATTTTATGATTGTGAAGGAAGCGTTAGAAAAAAATTTGTATATTATATATACTGTCTTTTGACAAAGTAAGGATGGAAAATAAGAAAGGAAATACCTACAACCTTTGGGCGCATATTTGGTAACAGTTACTCTACCAACTCCACCCAATTCATTACTAGCCATTTCACATTCTGTGGACGAAGAAACGCATAAGTCACATCCAGCATTAGTGGCATGAATGCATGTGTCACACGTCTCAACCTTTCGTATTGTAAATTCATTTTCACAAGAATGACCATCTCCTGAAGTCCATGGATTGCCTCCTGAACTTATACAAAGGCATTTTCTTCTATAGCGGCCGCTGTCGCCATAACAATGTCTATTATCAACATCAGAATTAAAATATAGTCCGTCATTTGTAATATAACAACCTGGCCAATTACTTTTAGGCTTATCTACTTCAATTGCTGCTTTTTTATTTAATTGCTTTAATAACTTTAACTTCTTTGCAGCGCAATTGCATTCCTCAATGGTTTTGATTAACTCACTGTTCCTACATTCTGAATATCTATTATCTGATTCAAAATACGTATTCATTGCATTTACATTAATAATAACAAAAATAATAATGAGTGACAGTGAGTACAAGCTGAGCATTATTATATGACAATGTTCTGCTTCCCTGTATTGTTTGCTATAAGTCAAAACTTTATTTCGAATTGTTGTGCTGCAGGCCACTCATGCTGAAAATGTTGTTGCACTTATTTTATTTTTGCATATTTAATACAATTTGTTTTGTTTTGTTTTTGGTTTTTCGATTGTTGCTGGTGGTGGTGCGGTAATCCAGGTAATCTAGGTCCTAGTTTACTCAGGAAACCACCGCTATGCTATTCGCCTATACTAACGCTACACTCCTTTTAAAATGGAGCAAGGAGCGTTAGCAACCTTAAAATAGGACGGGGATGATATTTGATTTCTTTAAAGAAGAAAGGGAAAGGGGGGAGAAAAGCTTTTTTGATGAACACATTTTAGATTGCTTTAGGTACTGAAAATACTCTGAAGAAATTGAATGAGTAGATATGATGTACTGTGAACATATGTAAATGTACAAAGATACAAACAAAGATATCATTTGTATATATATGATATATTATATAAAACAATAATAATAGTTATAGAAGACGAATTGAAAGAACATACCCACAACGACATGTATAATGATAAAATGACTACCATTCATATATATATATATTTCATCATACTAATCATAACAACATTTTGTACAATACATATTTCAGCAAATACTAAAAAAATCATCGAATATAATCATCATGATAACACAAATACTAACAATGCTCTTTTAAAAAGTAATAATCATAATCCCCAATTACAACTACCATCCCCTTCATCATTTGGAAATTCAATCGTGAATGCATTAAATAATAAATTATCTAAAGAATTTAGTCCAGCATGGAAAGGATATAGACCATATGATAAAGTGGATAAACAAGAAGGAAGTATTGATAAAAAGAATAATAATAATAATGATAACGGCAATACTATAGATATACCAAAAAAAATCCAAGATAAGATCAATAAGGAATATATAAAACAAAATCAAGTAGAATTGTACGATTCATATGATCCAATACGAAATATTTATGTGTTGTCAACAAAATCATTACCAGTAGAAAAACATATAAAGTTTGATTTTAGTTTTTCTAGTGCTGATGGATTAAATCGTTGTCGTGTGATGGATGGTAAAATTTTAAAACCAATGGACGAAGCAGTAACAGAAGCAGCAAGGAAAAAGCTTCATTACAATGAGACCATTGAAAATAATAACGATGGACTTGTTCCCAATGTAATTGAATTTTTAGAAACAATATCTGTTCCCGATTCATCTTCACAGTTACGGTTAGAAAACGATCATGAAAATTTCAAATTACCAGTCGAATGTTCAATTACAGGATTTACAAATATATTTACCTTTATACATTATGGCTATGATATGAATGATGAGGATAAAGTGCAAACGAAGTCATCATCATCATGGTGGGTATTATATGAAAACGAGAATTTCAAATTAGCGATCGAAACTATTAATGTCAAAGTAGATTTTAAAAAAGGTACAATGGTAAAAAGTTTGACCATACGAAAAAAAGTTTCTTCTAGAAATGATCCAAGTATCAATAAAAAAAATAATGAAAATACTATCTATCATATATCCGTGCAATCATCATCAACAAAGAAAGCAAGGGAAATAAATATCATGAAAAAATGCCAACCATTTGTGAATAATAAAGATGAAAATATGATTGTAAGTTCTATTATGAAATCGAATATATCGTTTAAAATCATATATTTGTATAAAGATCAATTAAAATTATACATATCATCAGTTCGATATGATAACAATGATTATTTAAATATATGGCTACAACATTTAGATACTGCACGTGAAGATTTTAATACTGGGAATTTATGTACGTTGTCCTCGTTACACACTTTTTTAGAAACAAAAATTGGTAAACCATCACTATTGAACAATTGCAATAATAATAATTCTCCATCATCGTTACGTGGTGGTGTCAGAAATGTTGAGCCAAGTATACATGCAAATGGTGGATTTGGTATGATCATTAAACCACTTCCAAAATTATATGAAGTACATTCAAAATGTTCTACAATATCAAATATTGTTGCAAATAAGAATTGCATCAGTAATATGTTAAGATCACCAAGTCATTCAAATGATATATTAGCTATTGGCAAAAATGAGGCAGTTGGATATTCATTTTCAAAGGAAAATATAGATTATGAGATAAAAACATCTTTAAAAAATAATATGAATAAGGAACTTACAAAATTAAATAAGAAATTAAAAACAGATGATCCATGGGCAATTAAGATTTTTTATAATTTTGAAAATGATGAGGAAAAATTAGAAAATTGGCAATTGTTAAAAACAATTGAAAAAAAAGGATTTCAAGTTGTTACTGATTCAGTTGGTCTTCCTTCATCAATTATTCATTCGGAACAACATCATCATAGTAGTACAAGTAGGAAAATACAATATCGATTTGTACAAAGCGCGGATAGCTGTAAATGTTGCCGGGATTTGTTTATGAGATCTGTCATGCTTCAAGAGTGAGGGTGTAGAACACCAAGAGTTGTTGTAGAGAGGTTAAGTGTGTGTGTTTGATGTTTGATATATGTGTAGTCGTGAAATAATAAAAAAATATTGGCATTGATTTTATATTTTAATATATTTTTACGAAAAAAAATATAAAATTACCTTTCGCACCTTCGTGTGTAAAAAGATTTTTTTTATAAAATACGACGTACCAGTGTACTTCGTCAGCGGTTATCATACACACACACACACACACACACATTTCTCCGTCTCCCTCCCTCCCTCTCTCTCTCTCAACATTGATGAAATGTATTACTTTCTGTAACTAATCCAGCAGTTGCTGCAGTTCCAATAAATGCACCAACTTGTCCAATCACACCAACAATTTGTAAACCTAGTTCTTTTGTTTGGTCGTTTTCATCCTTTAAAATACGAGATGGTACTAAAAATACTAATGATTCAATGTAGCCATTCAGTCCGGCAAATATTGCAACACCAATACCAGCTAATATTTCAATTAAACCATTTCTTTTTATTGATGGAGTTGAACTTGCTAAAATAAATGCAAGAGTAAATAAACATATCATTAAAAATATTAGAAATGGTAAAAGATTTGCCATTCTATTATGTTGACAAAACGTTGATATAAAACGACCAAAAACATTACTAAAGCTAATTAATAATGTAAACCAAAAGGTTAATTGATGTCCACATATTAAATATGGAACAATGCCTGGCAATAATGCATAATTCAAACTACAATTGAAAAATTGAACAATAACCGGCATTAAAATATATACAATTAGACGTTTCCAATTTAAACTCTTGCTTATATTATTAATGTTGTTGTTGGGTATTAATAATGTCGCCTTTGCATCATTGTTGGTATTAATCGTTAGCAAAGATGTATTTTTTTTGCTATTATAATTATTTTTCTCTACATTATTGTTGTTACTATACATTTTCATTTTTTCCCCTTCATCATCATCGTTATCATTATCCATGTTGAATTTATTATTTATATCATTATTATTATTATTATTGAGAGAATAAAAACAATATGCTGATATTATTGCTAATAATGATAAGATGAACATGTAAACAAATGGTGAAAATCGTTGTGTTGTTTCACCAGCTCCTTGAATTAAACCTAGTAAAGAACCAATTAAGCTGGAAGCAGCTGTACCAGTTGAAAGTGCACTAATTGCTTTTGGTTGTTGAAAATTAGATGCCCACGGATAAAGAGTTACAATGGATAAAATCCCAACAATTCCCCCAGAAAATGTACATGTTAAAATTATTATACTATGCCCACCAATAGTAATCTGCCAAAGAAAAGATAATGTCAAACATGATATGATAGTCAAAAATAACAAAATGTATACTGTCTTTTCAATAGTAATAAATCTATCTTGAAAAATGGATCGTAAATATACATATATCAATGAAATATTTGCTATTTGACATGCTAAACCAGCTTGTGATGAAAGTTCTTTTCCCTCTGGCATGTATCTATTAAAAACAGCTAATTCAGCAAACACAGAATTCACTGTGACCCATGGAAATAATCCAACAAAGAAAAATTGCAACCATTGTTTTGTCGTAAATGTATTGTTTTCATATTGATTCATTATCTACAATATATTAGTAGAATATTTATTGCAATTATTTATAGATGTTTTGTATTATTAAGTTTTTTATATTATAGTTTTTACATGTATATGTAGTATAGTATTATAATTATTATACGATTGTTTTTATGTATAGCAATAACAACGTTTTGTTGGTATTTGGTACAAAAATAGGTATACTGGTTGATCGGCACCATTAATGACAGCTTCCATTATTCTTGCTAC